>Ga0153941_1000151_pt1 | contig 33740 bp, 22 predicted proteins | sample TSNJ025MetaG_FD_104733 | JGI IMG/M metagenome (GOLD analysis project Ga0153941, IMG submission 104733) | Attine ant fungus gardens microbial communities from New Jersey, USA - TSNJ025 MetaG | ecosystem: Host-associated > Fungi > Mycelium > Unclassified | place: USA: New Jersey, Brendan T. Byrne...
CACCTGAAAAACACCTTCCTTGGTCTGCTGATTCCCGGTCTCCTGATGAATGGCTTTCATGTCATGCTGGTCAAGAGTTATTTCACGGTCTCTGTCCCCCAAGAGATCATGGATGCCGCAGAGATCGATGGAGCAAGTGAGTTCCGGAAATTCTCTAAGGTCGCCCTGCCTCTGGCAGTACCCATCATTGCTACCATTGCCCTTTTCGTCGGCATCGCCTACTGGAACGACTGGAACAACGGCTACATCTATCTGTCCACCAACACGGATTTGTACAGCATCCAGAACCTGCTGAACCGGATGCAGCAGAACCTGCAGTTCATTACCCAGAATGCCAGTACGATGTCTATCGGCACTGCAGCAAAAGACATTCCCTCCGAGGGTGTGCGTATGGCAATTTCCGTCCTGGGTGTGCTGCCCATCCTGATCGTCTATCCCTTTGTCCAGCGCTTCTTTATCAAGGGAATCACCCTGGGCGGCGTAAAGGGCTGATGATACAATCAAAATAAAAAGGAGGAACCCTATATGTTTCAAGTAAACGGAAAACCGTTTTTGATGCTGGCTGGAGAGGTCCACAATTCCAATTCTTCCACCCTTACAGCCATGCAGCCCGTGTGGAGGATAGCAAAAGAACTTGGTATGAATTCCATACTGCTTCCCGTCAGTTGGGAGCTGATCGAGCCGGAGGAAGGTAAATTCGATTTCGGGATCGTGGACGGACTCATCCGGGAGGCCAGAGAAAACGGCCTGAGATTGGGCTTTTTGTGGTTCGGCACATGGAAGAACGCTGGGTGCGGTTACGCTCCCGCCTGGGTCAAGACCGACCTGAAGCGCTTCCCCCGTGCGCAGTTAGTCAAAGGGAAGAACAAGTGTCGGATAGAGATGTTTTACGGCATAGAATATACTACTTTATCCGTCTTTGGTGAGGAAACTTGTAAAGCCGATGCCCGTGCCTTTGCTCAGTTGTGCAAGCATATCAAGACCATTGATAAGCAGGAGCACACTGTAATCTACATCCAGGTGGAGAACGAGGCCGGCCTGCTGGGCGCGGCCCGAGAGTATTCCGATATAGCTGACGAGCGGTTTGCCGGGGAAGTTCCCGCTGATTTCGCCGCTGCCATGCGCGCCCATTCCGCTACCATGCGGGAGGATATCCGCAAGTCTGTGAAAAACGGCAAGGAGAATGGCAGCTGGGCCGAGGTCTACGGCGATGATGCCGAGGAGATCTTCTACACCTATCACGTGGCAAAGTATATTGACTCTGTAGCCGCCGCGGGCAAGGCAGAGTACGAGATCCCCATGGCTGTCAACGTCTGGCTGGACCAGGGTGGCGGCCCCGGCGCCTATCCCACCGGCGGACCCATCAATAAGATGCTGGAGCTGTGGAAGATCTGCGCCCCTCATATTGATCTGCTGACCCCGGACATTTACGTGCAGAATTTCCTGGAGGTTTGTGACCAATATACTCGTCTGGGTGACCCGCTGATGATACCCGAGACGGCTACCCACGGCTATGCCGGGTCTCGTCTGGTGTACGTTATTGGGCATTACCATGCTTTGGGATTCAGTCCTTTCGGCTTCGAGGAACTGGGCGAGGTGGCCTTCAGCGCCGGCGGCGCACTGCTTGGCATGGACGAGACCGACCCTCTGCTGAGCATTCCTCAGAACGTGGAGGAATACCGCTGGTACAATGAGACCCTGGCCTCCATGATGCCCATGCTGACGGATGCCTATGGCACCGGTAAGCTTCAGGCCGTCATCAGCGAGCGGCCGGATGAGAATACCCTGAACTTCGGGGTCTACCGCATCGGGGTCAACTTTGAGTCCCGCTTCGTCTCTCGCAGAGACGGTATCTGTCTGGGCCTGCAGATCACCCAGGATACGTTCTATTTCGTCATCAATGCCTGCGCACTGAACGTTGCCTCCAATGACGAGACCTGGCCCCACGTGGACTATCTCGACGTGGAGGAAGGTCATTTTGAAGAAGGTAAGTGGGTCTGCGACCGCCGCCTCAACGGCGATGAGACCGGATTGATGGCCTTCAGCAAGCCCGCCCTGCTGCGGGTGCGTTTGTATTCTTATCGATAAGGAGGAAATGCTATGAATACCTTTGAGAACGTCTTGAATAAAGAACGCAACGTGACTCTTACCATGTACCTAAATCTGGACAGTTCGGAGTTTGGCTTCACCAAGCGCCCACTGATTGTCGTCATCCCCGGTGGTGGCTACAGCATGTGCAGCGATAGAGAATCCGAGATTGTGGCACTGCAATACATGGCGGCGGGCTTCCAGGCCTGTGTGTTGCGTTATACGCTGCGTGATAAGGGCGGTTGGCCCTATCCCCTTGAGGATTACGATCAGGCTATTGAGTTCATTTCCCAGTATGCCGGGGAATGGAACATCGACATGGACCACGTTGCCACAGTAGGCTTTTCTGCAGGCGGGCATTTGGCGGCCTGCACCGCCACCCTGGCTAAGCACAAGCCACGGGCTGCGATCTGCGTATATCCGGCGATCCTTCCCGATATCGTAGACGCCTGCCAGCCTGGTATGCCCCGTCCCCATGAGCATGTGGACGGGGATACCAGCCCCTGTTTCCTGGTGAGTGCGAGGGACGACACCGTTGTCAAAGTGAACAATACGCTGGTCTTTGCTCAGATTTTGGAAAATGCCGGGATTAGCTTTGAGATGCACGTTTATGCCAGCGGTCAGCACGGCTTTTCCGTGGGTACGCCCCTGGTGCTGACGGTTCCGGCGACCCCTCGCGCTGCTTGCTGGGTATCGGACAGCATCAGCTGGCTGGGGGAGATCATGGGTGCCCTGACGGCCAAAGGCTTTACGGAACCCACGCTGGCTCCCAGGATGAACACAGACAGCGATCCGTTCCTCTCTGTCAGGTGTTCTCTTGCCCATATCCGCAAACAGCCGGAAAGCGTTCAGCCGCTCATGGAGCCCTTGTATACCTTCATTCGTAATTTCTGTCAGGAGCAGGGTTATGACTTTGAAGTGTTCTGTACCATTATCGGTTCCGAAACCGTGCAGAATCTATTGCAGAAGTTCCAAGCCCCGCCGGAGCAGGTTCGGAAGTTGAATAAAGCGCTTACTGCTATTCCCAGTTTGATGTAGTGAATATTTTTAAAATTAGTTTGTATGATTTAAATAGGAGGTACCCAATGGCAAAGCTATATGCAAGCAAAAGCCCTGAAGTAAGCCAGCGTGAGCTGGACAATATGGATCGTGTGAGAAAGATCGCTCCTCAAGGCATGGTGCTGCTGAAGAACGAGAGCGTACTGCCCTTCAAGGGCGTAAAAACCATTGCGGCCTACGGCGGCGGTGTACGGCGTACGGTAAAAGGCGGCACCGGCAGCGGTGACGTGAACAGCCGGATGGTAATCAACATCGAGCAGGGTTTGACGGATGCCGGATTCCGGCTCACCAGCACCGCCTGGCTGGACCAGCACGACCAAAACTGCGCTGCAGCGCTGGAGGCGTACAATGAAGAGATCAAGAAGACTGCCGATGGCAGGAACAACGTCATCATGGCGATCATCAGCAACCCCTATCGGGACCCTGACGTTCCCGAGATCATCGAGACGGATCTGGTCCAGAAGGCCGATGCCTGCCTGTACGTCATTTCCCGGAACTCCGGCGAAGGCACAGATCGGCACCCCGTTCCCGGAGACTATGAGCTCACCGAAGGTGAGAAGCAGAATCTGGAGACCCTCGGTAAGGTCTATGATAAGATCGCCGTTATCCTGAACGTGGGTGGCGTGATCGACATCAAGTTCCTGCGGGGCTGCCCACAGGTGGCCGCCATCTTGAACATGAGCCAGGCTGGCAATATTTCCGGACACGTCCTGGCGGACGTGCTCACAGGGAAGGTCACCCCCAGCGGCCATCTCACCACCACCTGGGCGGAGAACTACAAGGACTACGCCAATGCGGAGACGTTCAGCCACATGAATGGCAACACCGACGAGGAGTACTATACCGACGGCATCTACGTGGGCTACCGCTATTTCGATACCTTTGACATCACTCCCGCCTATCCCTTCGGCTTTGGCCTGAGCTACACGCAGTTTGATGTAAAGGCAGACAGCGTGAAAATCGATGATGCCAACGTTGTTGTGGAAGCCACCGTAAAGAACATCGGCAGTGAATACAGCGGTAAGGAAGTGGTACAGGTCTACTGCTCTGCTCCTGTGGTTGGTCTGGAGAAGCCCTATCAGGAGCTGGTCGCCTATGCCAAAACCAAGGAACTGGACCCCGGTGCCAGCCAGAAGCTGACTTTGTGCTTCCCCATTACCAGCTTGGCCAGCTATTGCGAGAAGTGTGCCAGCTACGTGCTGGAGTCCGGCATGTACTACATCCGGTTGGGTAACCACAGCCGGAACACCCATATAGCCGCCGCTCTGGAGCTCGGCGAGCGCACCGTCATCAGCGTGCTGAAGAACAAGGTGGTCTGCAACGTGGAGCTGGAGCAGCTTTCCAACAAGGGTGCCACCCCTTATACATATGTAGGCGAAGAGGCTGAGAAGTCCAACGTCCCCGTCATAACGCTGAACCCCAAAGCTATCCCCTGCGAGACCATCACGTACTCCGGCGAGCCGGAAGAAATGACCACGGATAAGGATTATACCGTCACGCTGGAGGACGTGATCGCTGGCAAGACCGACCTGAAGGATCTGGTGGCCCAGCTTACTGTGGAGGAAATGGCAATTCTTACCGTGGGCACTGCCCGCAAAGGGAGCATCGGTGCCGGTTCCGCCATCGGCACAGCCAGCAATGTGGTGCCCGGTGCGGCAGGTGACACCACCTCTACGCTCATGGAAAGCCGGGCTGTTCCGAACATGGTGCTGGCCGATGGGCCTGCGGGCCTGCGGCTTTCCGCTCACTTCGTGGCGGACAAGGACGGTTCTCCCATTGAGGGCCTGGGCGACAGTGGCTTTGAAGCTCTGGGCGCTTTGATGAGCAGCGGTCCCAAGCCGGAGCGCTCCGCTGGCGCGGTGGATTACTACCAGTATTGCACGGCGATCCCTATTGCCACCCTGCTGGCCCAGACCTGGGACTTGGACGTGATCGAGGAGGCCGGAGATATAGTCGGCGGTGAAATGGAGTTGTTTGGCATCAATCTGTGGCTGGCTCCGGGCATGAACATCCACCGCAATCCACTCTGCGGTCGGAACTTCGAGTACTACTCCGAAGATCCTCTGGTGACCGGCTTGTGTGCCGCCGCCGAAACCCGCGGCGTACAGAAGCACCCTGGCTGCGGTGCCACCATAAAGCATTTCTGCATGAACAATTCTGAGGACAACCGCTATGGCCTGAACTGCCATGCAAGCGAGCGCGCCATTCGGGAGATTTATTTAAGGGGCTTTGAGATTGCGGTAAAGACCACCCAACCTCTGAGCCTGATGAGCTCTTATAATCTGGTCAACGACGAGCATGCCGCCAACAAATACGATACTTTGACCGCCATCCTGCGGGATGAGTGGGGCTTCAACGGCTTTGTCATGACCGACTGGGGCACCACCGGCATGGGCGATCCGAATCCCGGCCAAAAGTATCCCTTCTCCGACGCTGCCGGCTGTATCAAGGCCGGCAATGACCTGACCGAACCCGGCAATGAGGAGGATGTGGCCACCATAATCCGCTCGGTAGACGCCAAGGAGGGCGATGAGGGTGTGCGTTATCCCATCTCCAAGGCAGAGCTTCAGCTGTGTGCTTATCGCATTTTGAAAATCGTCGTGAAGTGTGTGGCCGATCCGCGCAGCGCTTGATCGCATAGTGGGGCAGAGGAGCTTTCCAAGGTGCTGCCATACCCGATGTTCTATAAGGTGATTCAACTATATACATATACACAATAAAATAAGTGCATTGTTTACGGCGTTCTGAAAAAAGGAACGCCGTTTTTTTTAGAATTTTTTTATAGTCTCTATTCTAATGATTGATTTGCTGATATAATAACAATATGACCTGTAAATGGAGGTAATTGTAATGGCAAAGCGTAAAATTCCTTATGGAGTTAGTGATTATCAAAAAATAAAAACAGAAAATTACGTTTATGTTGATAAAACAAAGTATATTGAAATATTGGAAAACCTAAATACAAGTTATCCTATATTTTTAAGACCAAGGAGATTTGGAAAATCATTATTTGTATCTACTCTGCAATATTATTATGATATAAATAGTCAGGACAGATTCCATGAGTTATTTGGGGATACTTATATTGGTTCTCATAAAACGGCGGCATCCAATAGCTACTATGTTATGAGATTTGATTTTTCAGGACTATCAATAGAGAATGAGGATCAATTGATTGCAACCTTTAGGAAATCAGTAGAAGACACAATTATTCAATTTGAGAATATGTACCAATTCGGTGTGGAATACGACAAGGATGAGTTACATCCAGCCAGATTAATTGGTACCTATTTGACAAAAATATATCCATTTACCCAAAAGAGGGTATATATCATGGTGGACGAATATGACCATTTTGCCAATGGTCTGTTACATGATAAAAAGGCTTTTGAAGGTATAACCGGAAAAGATGGATTTGTGAGGCAGTTCTATGAGATATTTAAATATCATGCAGGTCATGGCTGTATTGACAGGATTTTTATAACAGGAGTAACCTCATTGACCTTAGATAGTCTGACAAGCGGATTTAATATCGCAAAAAATATATCCATGATTCCCTATTTTAATGATATGGCCGGCTTTACAAAAGAAGAAACGCTTAATTTATTAAAGGAAGCTGAAATACCAGATGAGTTGGAAATAATACAATTATTGGAAAATAATTATAACGGATATTTATTTCATCAAGAGTCTGCGAATGAAAACAAAAGAGTTTTTAACAGCAATATGATACTCTATTTTTTGGACGAATACCAGATAAGGAATCGTATACCAGATAAATTAGTGGATTATAATATTAAGAGTGACTACTATAAGTTAACAAATATGTTTAATTTGCTTGAAAGCAAGGAGGAGAGACAGAAAATACTTGATGAAATAATCTCTGACAAGGGAATCAGCACAGATATTATTACTAACTTTAATTTTTCTGTTCCCTTTAAAGAAGAAGATTTTTTATCACTGCTCTTTTATCTTGGATTACTTACAATAAAGGGAAAAGGACATACTTTCGATGTGATATTGCAAACTCCCAATGCCGTGATAAGGGATGTTTATTATCAATACTATTCAAATTACCTGAATTTATCAACTAGAGAGAAAAGATCCGCTATATCAAATCTTGCATTAAAAAATGATTTTACAGAGCTGAATAAACTTATTGATGAGATTTTGGTGATGCATAGTAATGATGACTATAGGGGATTTAATGAAGCGAGACTAAAGTCTATTTTTATTTCCTGTTTTAGTGACCAGAATTTGTTTTTAGTAAAATCAGAATATCCTGTTGAAGGAAAGAAAATAGATATTGCACTGTTTGATCAGTATGGGAAAAGTGATGGAATAAAAAATAATTATTTAATAGAGATAAAATATATTAAAAAATCACAATCAGGGAAGGGAGCAATCGCATCTGTCCGCAAAGAAGCAGAAGAACAAATGCGAGCTTATCTAAATCTCAGGGAATTTAAAAATAATATGAGAGTAAAAGGGCTTATCTATGTTGTAGTGAAAGATAAGATTATACACTTTGAAGAGATAGACAGGTGAATAGTAATAAAAAAGATATCGCCCTGTTTCTCGGCACGGTATGTTTACAAGTACTATGATAGTAGGGTACAGATTGTAATAGAAAATTACGGAATCAATGATTCGAATTACAATGGGATCTGCAAAAGATTAAATGGAAAAGGAAGAAAAAAGAATGATAGCATTTCACAGTGATTATGCAGAAGGTGCTCATGAGAAGATATTAGAGGAGCTGCTTCGTACGAACATGGTGCAGACACCGGGATATGGAGAGGATGAATACTGTCTGGAAGCCGCCGGGATGATTCAGGATATCTGTGAATGTCCGGAAGCTGCCGTACATTTTCTGGTAGGAGGCACCCAGGCTAATCTGACCGTAATCAGTTCGTTTCTGCGCCCCCACCAGGGTGTTATATCAGCAGAGTGCGGACATATATCCGTACATGAAACAGGTGCAATTGAAGCCACCGGACATAAGGTACTGACGCTTAAGTCTGCTGACGGCAAGATAGATGCAGGGCAGATCAGGCAGTTATGTACAGCACATATCCAGGATGATTCCTATGAACATATGGTACAGCCCAAGATGGTTTATATTTCAAACCCGACAGAATATGGCATGCTCTATTCCAAAGAGGAGCTTACAAGGATATCGGAAATCTGCCGGGAGTATGGACTGTATCTATATATGGATGGTGCCAGACTGGGTTACGGGCTGACCGTGGAAAATAATTCACTGGGACTTAAGGAGATTGCCGCCTTATGTGATGCATTTACCATAGGAGGCACCAAATGCGGTGCTCTGTTCGGTGAAGCAGTAGTGATCAGTAATCCTGCGTTACAGGAGGATTTCCGCTATCTGATGAAGCAAAAGGGCGGTATGCTGGCAAAAGGGAGGCTTTTGGGAATACAGTTTAAGGCATTGTTCCGTGATGGCTTGTATTTTCATATCTGTAGACACGCCAACCGGCTGGCTATGATAATGAGGGGCGGATTTCTTGAAAAAGGCTGGGAGATGTATGTAAACAGCGATACCAATCAGCAGTTTGTAATCGTGCCTGATACGGTAATTGCCAGGATCAGTGAAAAATATACCTTTTCCTGCTTTGCCAAACTGGAGGGCAGCAGGAGTGTACTGCGCTTCTGTACCAGTTGGGCAACCCGTGAAAAGGATGTTCTGGAATTCCTGGAGGATCTAAGAGCCTGGTAAAACAAGTTGTGGAAAATAGGCTAATGAAATATGGGGGAAATTACTTCGTATATAAAATAAAATGTATAATATAGTTATATTAATATAGAGGAATGTTAAAAGCGTATTGATATAAGCATGACTCCCAGGGGCACTACAACTCATACAAAGTTTTCGTGAGGACTGTTTGTGCCGCCAGAGGCGGCATGCTCAGCACGCTGAGCTTGAGGTGGAGATGGGATATAAAAATGTAAAAAAAACAGCAATCTTGTTGGGATTGGTCAGTGTAATTGGATTATGTGGCTGCGATAGCAAAGAGCAGAAAATGGCACAGAAAGATACAGAAGTGATTGCAGAAAAAGTAATGCAAGAGGAAGCAGGGGAGAATATATATAGTGAGGTTATAACTTCTCTGAAGGAAGGGGAGTATTATACCTGTATAAGAATTGCAGGTTATGATCAGCCGATACTGTTTGTTACAGACGGAAGCTATACTTATAATGATGTGGAAGCAGCTATTTGGTGTGATGTATATTATATATGGGATGGAACTGCTATGAATCTGGGAAAAATTTCATCATCGGGAACAGCATATCCAATCAGCTATGATGATAAAGGGATATATACATCAGGCGGACATTATGCAATAAGATATGTGATTGACTGCGAGGCAAAAAAATTGGTGGCGGCAGAGTATGCGAATGAGACATTTGACTCTGATGCAAATGTAACATATGTATACTTTGATCTGGAAGATGGGGAAAGAGTAGTAGAAGATGGTTCCTATTTAGATGCTATGTTTGAAGCATTATCGGATGCGAAGGTTGTAAATTTTAAGTGTGTGTCTGAATAAATTGTGATTTTGTCAGAATAAGTATTGACCCTTACCTTGCGTAATCCCTTATAATAAATCCATCAAATATTTGCAATTTTACAAACGTGACAGCAGAAAGGAGCTAATATGGATGGAAAATATTATACTGCAGGAGAGATTGCAAAGCTTTCGGGTGTATCGGTCAGGACGATCCGTTTTTATGATTTGAAAGGTCTGTTAAAACCTGCAGCTTATTCAGAAAGCGGCTATCGGTATTATAACAGGGAATCTTTTGGTGTTTTACAGCAGATTATCATGTTCAAATATCTGGGATTTACGCTGGAGCAGATCGAAGGTATCCTTTCAGAAGATGAAAAGAACCCGATAAAGATGAAAGAGCGCCTTAAGCAGCAAAAAGACCTGTTGAATAAGAGAAAAAAAGTATTAGAGCAATTGATAGGAGCAATAGAGTTAGCAGAAAAATGCAATGAAGAAGCCGGATGGGATCATTTAATCAGGATATTGAACCTATTAACAGAGGAAGAGAAGATTGCAGAACAGTATAAGACGGATGAAAACCTGGAGCGGAGAATCCGAATTCACTCCTATAGTACCAATCCTTATGGATGGACCGAATGGGTATATGATCAGCTGGGATTAAAAGAAGGGATGAAGGTATTGGAGATCGGCTGTGGAAATGGACTTCTCTGGAGGAGTAACGCAGGCAGGCTGCCCAATGGTCTTCGTCTGTATCTGACGGATTATTCGGATGGAATGATTAACCAGACGAAAAATGTTTTTACCGGTTACCGGAAGGAACTTAAGGATAAGGGAGTAGAGGTATACTTTCAGGTGGAGGATGCTAACAATATTAGTTTGGAAGAATATGATTTTGATGTGATTATAGCGAATCATATGCTATATCATGTAGAAAAAAAGCAGAATTGCCTGAATGCCATACGGAAACGACTGAAAAGCGATGGAACCTTTTACTGCTCTACAGTAGGAGAAAATCATATGCAGGAATTGCATGATCTGTTAAAAGAGTTTAATGATGATATTGAAATTCCATTATCAAAAATTGCAAAGACCTTTTCTTTGCAAAATGGAGAGGCACAATTAAAGAAAGTATTTACGAATGTTGAGAAATATGAACATGATAGTAATTTGATAGTGGATGATGTGGATGCGATCTATGATTATGTGTATTCTTATCCGGGAAATGCTCCTTTTTTGTTAGAGAAAGGGGAAGACCTGTTCAGAGAAATGATATGGAAAAGGATAAGCGAGGAAGGAGCCATGCTTATTCATAAGGAAACAGGGATATTTGTATGCAGAGAATAGACAGTATAAATTCCGCGCAATAAAGATAATGGATGAAGAAGAAAATTGGATGTTACTATTCACAGCCAGTTCCGCGAAGTCAAAATTGTGCGGTTTTTGCAGAATTTTGCGAGGGCAGCAGGCGCCAAATCGCACGCTTTTCGCGATTTGTGTGCATCATGTTGCTATGAACAGCGTCAGCTGTGAATAGTAACAATTGGATAGTTATATAATCAGAAAAAAGTTTGACGTTTGTTAAACTTTTTTTTTATGACATGTTAAAGAATTGTTCAACTCTTTTCATATATCAGTTAAATGGTTGCAGTTAGAATAAAGGAAGATTATAAAACAACTGATAATAAAATAAGGAAGTGAGGAAAATTATGGATACGAAAAAGGATACAATGAAATTACTGGCGCAAAAGTCAAAGAAAAAGAAGGTAGTAATTATTGCAGTCGTACTGGTGCTTGCCCTGACCCTGGGAGTTGTTTTTCTGAACAGCAATGGAAGTGTGACAGCAAACGCAGCGGATATGGCAGGCACAGCAACCGATGAAGTGGCGATACGTTCCCTGGTTAAGAGTGTTGGCGCAACCGGTACGGTAATCAGCATCAATGCCAGAGATCTGACTGCCTCCCTGGCTAACATTGAAGTAAAGGAAGTATATGTCAGTGTAGGTGATGTGGTACGTGAAGGGGATCCATTAATTGCATTTGATACCGAAGATATTGAGGACAATCTGGAATCCGCTCAAAAATCACTTGGTACAACACAACAGAAGAACAGCATTACCGCCCAGGAAGATAACAGAAAGGTAAATGATGCCCAGCGTACGGAAAATTACCAGATCGAAACGGCACAGGCTAAATTGGATTCTGCATATAACGAATATATAAGAACCCAGGATGATTACAATAAGGCCAATGATACCCTGAACAGCCTTAAGAACAGTGAAAATGCAGCCTACAATGACTATAAGGCCAAGCTGGATGCACTGGAAGCGGCGCAGAAGAAACTGCCGACAGTATCAAGCGGTGACTATTCCGCAGCAGACCAGGAAGTGAAAACAGCAAAGACACTTTGTGATACGGCAGAAAGCTACTATAATGCACAGAAGACAGCCAGAGAGCAGCAGTCAGCCCAGGTAAGCAGCTATGCCACACAATACAACAATGCCTACTTAAGTTATGAATCCGCAATACGTGACTATAATAATACCGTGGCAGCACAGGCAAGTAATGTAACAAGTGCCATAAACAGTCAGAAATCCAACAGCATAACAACTAACACAGATACTGATAAAACACAGATAAAACAGTACGAACAGCAATTGGAAAAGGGTGTATTGACGGCTCCTTTCGGCGGAACAGTCACCACAGTAAATTTTGAAGTGGGAGATACCTATACTGCCGGAGCGTTGGTTACACTTCAGGATTGTACCGCGTATGAAATTGAAGCTGAAATCAGTGAATATGAAATCAGTGATGTCAGGCTGGGACAGCGGGTTTTGATTAAAACAAATGCTACCGGTTCAGAGGAACTGGAAGGGGAAGTAATCTTCATTTCACCCACAGCAACACAGTCCGCAGCTGCACAGTCCACAACAAGCGGTGATGTAACTTATACAGTACGGATAGCTCTTAACACCCAGAACGAAAAGCTGCGTCTGGATATGACAGCCAGCCTGAGCATTATCACTGAAAGCCATGATTCCGTATATACCGTACCATATAATGCCCTGAACCAGGATAATGAAGGCAATTACTTCATCAACGAAGTGGCAGAAGACGGAATCACGATCAAAGAAATTCCTGTAAATGTGATTATGGACAGCAATTACTATACAGAGATCGAATCTCCTGAAATTTATGACGGACAGAAGATCAGGCTCAATGAGACAACAGAAGAAAGCACAGATACCAATGCGATGTTTGACAGAGGAGGTGGATTCTAAAACCATGAACAAGGAAAAGAACAAGGTAATTACACTGGAACAAATCATTAAACGGTTTTATGTGGGCAAACCCAATGAACTGCAGATTTTGAACGGTATCTCCCTGGAGATAAACAGCGGAGAATTTGTATCCATAGTAGGCGCCTCCGGTTCCGGTAAGACCACCCTTATGAATTTGATCGGTCTGCTTGACCGGCCTACGGAGGGAAAGTACATCATAGACGGCGTGGATATTGACGAAGCCAATGACAAAGAACTTTCCTTCATCCGCAACCAGAAGATTGGCTTTGTATTCCAGACCTACAACCTGGTGCCCAAAACAAACGCCTTGAAAAATGTGGAGCTGCCCATGCTTTATGCCGGCGTATCCAAAAAGGAAAGAACCACCCGGGCAACAGAATTACTGGAGCTGGTTGGTATGCAGGACCGGATGAAGCATCTGCCGGAGGAATTGTCCGGCGGACAAAAACAAAGAGTAGCCATAGCCCGCTCCATGGCCAATTCCCCGGCTATCATCCTTGCGGATGAGCCAACAGGAGCGTTGGATTCCAAGACAGGAAGAGTGGTTATGGATTTATTCCACCAGTTACAGGAGGAGAAAGGCAAGACGATTCTTTTGATCACGCACTCCAATGAACTGGCTAATGAAACAGAACGTATTATCACCATCAAGGATGGAGATATAACGGGAGAACGGGCAGGAGGTGAAGGATATGACATTGCTAATTGAGAATATGAGACTGGCACTTTTCAGTCTTATGGCCAATAAATCAAGATCACTTCTTACCATGTTGGGCATCATTATCGGCATTGCTTCCGTAATTGCCATAATGACGGTAGGTAACTCTCTTACCATGTCAGTGTCCTCTTCCATGCAGTCAATGGGAGCCAATAATATTAACGTATCCGTACAGCGTGCGGAAGCGGAAGAGGATGAGAGAGAAAACGGCATCATTTTTGGCACTGTACAAAGCAGCGTGGAAATAACAGAAGATGATTATATTACAGATGAAATGATATATGCCCTGCTTACAGAATTTGAAGATTCCATCGCTGCTATATCCGTATCAGAATCTGTGGGTATGGTTACTGTGAAAGAGGGCAGATTCGAATCAACGATCAGTATTACCGGTGCAAGCCAGGGATACTTCGCAGCCAATGAAATCACCATGTTGGCCGGTAATTATTTTTCTTCCGATGATTCTGCCAAAGGCATGAATATGGCGCTGGTAACAGATCAATTTGTGGATGACCTTTATAAAATAGATTACCAGGATGCAGTTGGAAAGGATTTCAATGCGGAAGTAAACGGTAAGACAGAAACCTATACCATTATGGGCGTTTATGAATATGAAGACTCTGGGATGGGCAGTACATCTTCCACAACCTGCTATATCCCGTTGGTGACAGCAAAGAACTCCAACCACAGCAGGAACTATGCTTCCCTCAGTGTGGTATCCAAAATTGGTATTGATGCAGACGAACTGGCCGGTAAAATTGAAACATATCTGAATGGTTACTACCGGAGCAACCAGCATTTTACAGTAAGTGCATACAGTATGTCTTCCATGTTATCCACAATGGAAAGCATGATGTCCACCATAACCATGGCAATTTCAGTTATTGCAGGTATTGCACTGTTGGTAGGCGGTATTGGTGTGATGAATATCATGCTGGTATCCATCACAGAAAGAACCAGAGAGATTGGAACAAGAAAGGCTCTGGGAGCGCAAAACAGTTCTATCCGATTGCAATTCATAGTGGAGGCGATGATCATCTGTCTGATTGGCGGCCTGATCGGTGTCGTGTCGGGAATCGGCCTGGGAACGCTGCTGGCTTCCTTACTGGGATATCCGGCAAGCGCTTCCATAAGCAGTATTATTGGATCCCTGCTGTTTTCACTTGCCATTGGTGTATTCTTTGGATACTATCCGGCCAATAAAGCAGCAAAGATGAATCCGATTGATGCGCTTCGGTATGAGTAAGGTATGAGGAAGCGTTAATATAATTTATTGACGCAAAGAAAGGAACATGCTATACTTTGCATGTAATGATAATGACGCATAAATGCTAAATGTATATGAATAAATGAGTTTTATTTATACTGGATTCCACATAAATGTAATTCAATAAAAGCGCAGATATAATCTGTGCTTTTATTGAATTGACAATAGAAATAAGAATTCGGTATTATAAATAAAGGAGTCAAATGAGTAAGCAGCTTAATGTTACCAGGAATGAATTGCAGAAGAGTTATAAAAACCATTATACGCTGTATAAGTATGGAGAAAACACCGTTTCACCAAAAGCACGCAGGCTTCTTCTGTTTTATGCAGTGGAATGCGGTTTGAAAAGTCTGATATTAAAAAATTTAGGGAAAAATACATATGAAGAGCTAAGGATGTATAGCGAGAATAATCAGCTTCGAATACACGGTCATGATATAAAGGCAATGACGCGGGAAGTTGGAATTGATCACATATATTCCTTGAAGAAAATCCGCCTTATGAATCAAGGCGGAAATGTTTCGCCGGAACGTTTTAACGAATTGTGGCGTTATGGAGTTACTGTGGAGGACGAGGAAGGGGAGAAAAATGTAGAAATTACATTAGAGGATATTGCAAAGTGGATAGGCAAGCGGTTATAGGAGGTGAAGTATGATAAAATTTTTTACATGGCATGATATAGAAGTTTTTTTAAAAGAACATCAATCGTCATGGCCTGATAGTTGGAATGATGTAAAGGTATATACTGATGAAGTGGTGATATATTCAAGTATTGCTGATAACGATCATGAAGCGGATCAAAGTTATTTGAAAGAAATTTTTACAAAGAATTATGACAGGAACGAAAACAGAATCCTTATTGATTTCACACAATCATATCTGGATGTTGTTTTTGAATGGGAAGAAGGCGGATGTAAAAGGAACCTCTTATTTACGCCGCTTTTTAAAGATATTTATTACAGGGATATCAAATCTGGTCCGGAGTCTGATAAGCTTCCGGGTGCAAGGATTTTAGCGTTTCATTCTTATAAAGGGGGAGTTGGGAGAACTTTGTCTCTGATTTCTCTTTTAAGGGAATGTTCAGCCAAATATGATAATAAGAAGATTTTAGTAATTGATGCTGACTTGGAAGCACCGGGATTGACCTGGATGCTTGAGAAAGAGCAAAATGGATATGTTAGTTATCTGGATGTGCTTTCTGTGATGCATTTTGAAAATATTACTGATGAGATAATCAAGAACCTGGTGGAGTTAATAAAAGTATCCACGATTACAGTTGCAACGGATAAAAAGAATGTGGAGCAGTATTTTCTTCCTGTTTATCGGGAGGAAAAACAGGTTATGGACATATTCTCAAGCCCGGAGAAGATTTTGCTTACTCAGGATAATAAATTTTATATTACAGAAACAATCTCCAGATTAGGAGCTGCACTGGGTGCAGATTTAGTATTGGTTGATTTGCGTGCCGGTATTACGGAACACTCCGCTCCTTATTTGTTTGACCCCAGGGTTGAGAAATATTATGTAACTTCTACTTCCATGCAGTCGGTGAAGGGCATGAATCAGATTTTGCTGCAGATCTATGGCAAAACGGATGCGGATCTGCTTAATTCCAAAGTGCTCCTGAATATGATTCCAACTACAATGGAAGAAGAGAGAAAACAGAGAATTGAAGATCAGGTTTTTAAGAATATTGAGATGCAATTTGATACGGAAACTTCCACGTTCTCAAGAGACAGTTATATTGTCAAAATTCCATTTGAGGATTCATTGATTCATATTGGAGATTTTGGTTCTCTATGCAGGGAATTGCAGGGGAGACGATTGTCCGGATTCATGGGAATAATAGCTGATGAGCTGTTTGTAAAGGAAGAAAAATCAGAAGGATTCAAAGAACAGGAAGTAAGGGAAATCCTTCAAAAAATAAATAAAATTGCCATTGAAGAGATTACAGCTGAGGGCAGTAACAGTACAAATATGCTGGCTACCTCTTCTATAAAAGAGTTGGCTAAAAATTTTAAAACGACTCTTCCGAGGATTGTGGTGCAAGGTGCTAAAGGCTCCGGGAAAACATACATTTATAAGCAGCTTTTATCTGCTAAAACATGGGATGGCTTTGTACATCTGGTTGAGGGTAAGGGAAGTAATGCAATGGAAGATGTGTACATTATGCCATTGATTGCTTCTATAAATTTAAAGAATAAAAATTTGCTGGATGAATGCGTCAGCCTGGCTGGTCGTGAGCTCGGCGGATTTGATATGAAACCAAGCTTTGTTAATGATAGTTTTAACGAGCTTCAGAAATATTCTGAGTTTGGTAATGCGACTCAAAGCCAGTGGATGGAAAAATGGGTTGAAATCATGTGCAATCCTTTTGGACATAAGTTTAAAAGCTTGTCGGAGATAGATCAATATTTAGAAGATAAGAATAAAAGAATTATTTATATCATAGATGGGTTGGAAGATTTATTTATGGAAGCGCAGAATGAGAAAAATGATAATTGGAAATATGCAGTCAGAGGAGTGTGTCAATATATTGTAAACGAGTTGGATAATTTAGACTACGGTAATATCGGTATCATTGTATTTGCAAGGAAGGATATGATGGTTGAGGCGATTGAAACAAATTATGAACAGTTTAAGAATCTTTACTTAAAATATGAGTTGAATTGGAATCAGACAGAAGCACTTCGTCTGGCATTGTGGCTGGCGGCAAAAGCCTATAAGAAACTTGGAGAGGGTATAGATATTCGGTCAGCTTCAAGGGAGGTGATTGTAGATAAGCTAATAAAACTCTGGGGTTTGAAACTGGGAAAAGATAATTCCAGAGAAGCATTTTCTGAATTGTGGATTATTGCAGCATTATCTGATTTCAAAGGGCAATTACAAGCCAGGGATATTGTCAGATTTTTGATATACGCTACAAAAGGATATAATGAAATGAAGATTATTTATAATGATCGCCTGATTATGCCGCTAGATATCAGAAAAGCGATTGAGCCTTGTTCAGATGCTAAGCTGAATGAAATAAAAGTTGAAATGAGGACAATTCATTCTATATTGAAGAAGTTCTCCGATAAAGCCCGGGAGGATAAGGTGCTTCCCATTGCTTTTGATAAAATTGAATTGACTGTGGAGGAAATAACCAGATTAGAAGCGCAAGGATATTTGAAAATCTATGATAATAAATATTACTTACCGGAAATCATACGCCTGGCTTTGGGATTCAAATATGAAAAGGGAGCAAGACCCAAAGTTCTGTCGTTGCTGGTACAATAAGACAGCAATTCAGAAAGGACTGACACTATGCAAATGAAAAGGGGAGAATACCTGCTTTCTTCAAGGAAAATGACAGTGATTATCCTTATGGTATTATTTGTGCCTCTTACTGTATTCTTTATAGGATACAATGTGGTCGCCATGAATACGATGAATGAGCGGATCAGCAGTACCAACCGGAATGTACTTTCCTTTTATAAAGAAGCGATAGAGTTTGACCTGAAAAAGATAGAATTGAATCTGGCAGAAATTGTAGCGAATGATAACGATTACCGGAAGCTGCTGAACAAGACTACGGAATTGGAAGCCCATCAGGCGTCTTATGAGATTGTGGAGAAAGGCAAAACGATCCTCAAGATGTTTCCGCAAGTCATGGGCATTTATATTTATTCGCCCAAAAACAATATTTTCCGAAGTGCATATAATGAGGGTTACCGTTATGCTCAGAAAACAGCCGTAGAAGAATTTGTACGCCGGATTGGGGAAGAGGAGGAGCCGCGGGAAGGATGGTTTATCCAAAGCATTGATGATAAGTGGTATCTGATCAGATCTCTTGGTTTGAAACAGACGTATATGATTTGTGCAATTCCTTTGGAACAGATCATGACAGGAGACAGAATGGCAGAAGCGGATGGTTATGTGGTCTTTTCTTCCGTGGACGGACAGCCGTATACCATGACAGAATTTATAAATCAGGACCAGATTGATTTAAAGGGTGAATTTGGTTCTTTTTCTATAACAGGTAAACAAAAGAACTTTTTTATCGTACAGACTGATATGGAATGGGAAGATGATGTCAGGCTGAGTTATATTACCTATTATGACGGAGTCTGGGCAATCATGGACAGAGGGTGGACGGTGCTGATGCTTTTGTTTCTGTTTGTCTTTTCGGCGGCATTTATATGTTATCGGCTGCTGCAGTGGATTTATTTTCAACCGCTGCAGCAATTTGTAAATACCATGAACGAAATCCGGGCAGGTGGTTTGGATCGGAAAATGAGCAGGAAGTATGTTCTTCAGGAATTAAATATTGTCAGCAGTACGTTTAACAGTATGATGGAGGAGATGAAGCAGTTAAAGATACTGGCCTATGAAAAAGAAATGGAGAACCAGAGAGTGCAGCTTCAGCGGCTTCAGATACAGATCCGTCCGCATTTTTTCCTGAATTGTCTGAAGAACCTCTTTGGAATGGCGCAGGAGCGGAAATATAAAGAGATACAGAATATGGTGGTTATGCTGTCTTCACACTGTCGTTATATTTTAAGGGATGTATCAGCCATGGTGATGATAAAGGAAGAAATAGAGAGCGTACAGAACTATATTGACCTGCAGAAGATTTCAGCAACCTATGAGATGGAATGTATCAGTGATATAGAAGACGATCTGTTAAGCGTATCCATTCCCCAGATGTGTATCCTTACCTTTGTGGAAAACGCTGTAAAACATGGTATCTGCCTGAATAAGAAGCTTCGTATTCTGATTAAGGTACGGAAGCTGGCCAGTGAGGAAGAAGAATGTATTAATATATCTATTTTAGATAATGGCAGAGGATTCCCCCAGGAAATACTTAAAAAAATAAACGGAAATACGGAAGAAAAAGAAATGAACGGGCATATTGGCATTTATAATGTAAAGAAACGGCTGGAACTGCTCTATGGCAAAAGAAGTGTGATATTTTTTGCCAATCAATCCCAGGGAGCAAGTATTGAGATTTTTATTCCCATGGAAGAAATTCATAAGGCATAGGATTCCATTGGCAGGTATGGGAAAAAGAGGATGAGGCGGATGGTAGTATTGGTAGTGGATGATCAGACAAATGTGGTAAGCGGAATTGTATCCGGCGTCAGATGGCACCGACTGGGCGTACAAAAGGTGCTGACCGCTTATAATGCATTTGAAGCGAAGGAAATCCTGGAAAAGCAACAGGTGCATTTAATGCTGTGTGACATTGAAATGCCGGCGGAAAATGGTTTGTCATTGTTACGCTGGGCGAGAGAAGAGGGGTACATGCTGGAATGTATCTTCCTCACATCACATGCCGATTTTCAGTATACCAGGGAAACAATCCGTTTGGGAGGGTTCGATTATATATTACAGCCTGCCCGGTATGAGGACATTGAAGGAGCAATCAGCAGGGCGTTCCAGAAGATGGAAAAAGAGAATGAGCGGCTGCGGTATGCTTCTTACGGACAATTGCTGTACCACCGGAAGAAAAAAGTTATGGACAGTGTGTTAAAGGACTGGTATACCGGAAAGGAGACCGGACTGGAAGAGATATGGAAGGATTTAGCCATGTTCCGTGTTTTGCTGAAGGACAACAGCAGAGTTCACCTGACATTGATTTATGTGAATAGCTGGCGGCAGGGAATACAGCCCTGGGAAGCTGAGCTGGTGCGTTTTACCATGGAAAATATTTTAGAGGAACTATTTGAGCGTTACGGACAGGATATTTTGCTTTCTGAGTCAAAACCATATCGATATAACATTCTCCTCTATGAAAAAGACGGAAATCTCATTGACAGGGAAGGCGTGGTACGACAGATAGAATTGCTGAAGGATATCTGCGAGAACCGGTTCGGTATGGAGATATCCTGTTACATGGGGAACGAATGCCTTGCCGGTCAGGTACGGGAGAGGATCCGAGAGCTGGAGCAGCTGGAGAAGGATAATGTGGAGAATGTCAACCGTCTTTTTTTCCTGGGAGAACAGGAACAGATATCAGAGGAGGACTTCAGCAATGAGATGGATAGCTGGGCCGGCTTTTTGGAAAAAGGGAATTTTGCCAGGGTAAAAGAAGAAAGCATAAAATGTCTGGGGAGACTGGCGCGAGCAGGGAAGATGAATGCCAGAAAGTTAAAGCAATTTTTTCTTGGATATATGCAGGTGGTTTGCAGTGGGGCCAATTATCTGGGAATATCTGTTAAGGATATGTTTGCCGATGAATCGGAATTGGATGAATCTTTGAAATCCGGTGAATCCCTGGCAGGAATGGAACGGTTTATCCGGCTTACCATGGATTATCTGGATAATCAGATGGTGGGAAGGACAGATGAAATAAATCTTGTGGATGAAATGAAAGAATATATTCATGCCAATCTGGAAAAGGATATCAGGAGAAGTGATATAGCAGAAGCATTTTATTTTAGCCAGGATTATTTGTCCAGGGTTTTTAAAAAAGAAACAGGAATGTCGCTGAAGGAATATATGATTGAGGCTAAAATGCAGGAGGCCAGGTTACTGCTGCAGTCCACCACGCTTCCGGTCAGTATCATTGCCATGAAGGTTGGATATACTAATTTTTCTTATTTTTCACAATTTTATAAAAAGACATTTGACATTACCCCTACAGACGAACGGAAAAAGGATGACATTATATAATAACATAATCAAAAGTCGGATAAATGACAGTAAAAAGTAAAAAAATGATAGTCTGAATGCGGAAGCTACTTTTATATGCAGGAAAAATGATGATACACTCCTTGAATCTGATAGCCGGAGAGGAACAGAAGCGGTATGCTGATATTGCAAAACAAATTACCTGTTTAGAGAAAAGGAGAAGGTTTATGAAAAAGAAAAAAATTGCCGCTTGTTTTCTTTCAGTGCTTTTGGCAGTATCCGCAATCGGCTGCGGATCCCAGAACAATCAGTCCTCCGGGGACGATACGTTGAAAGAGACAGACAACACCGCTTCAGAAACCCAGACAACAGAGAAACCGGCTGAGGAGCCGTATACCGTAAAAGTGATGATGTTTGGGGATGCCTCAACGGAGGATACCAATCTGGTAGCGGAAGAAATTACGAAAATAGCAAAAGAGGAGATCAATGTAAATGTGGAAATCCTCCGAGTCGGCTTCGGATCCTATGGAGAACAGCTCAATCTGGCATTATCCTCCAATGAAAAGATTGATGTATTCTGTACATTAGGGCAGTCCACTACCGATTTGGCTGATAAGGGACAGATCGTACCAATGAATCCGTATCTGGATCAGGAAGGTAAGGATATCAAGGCAGGTATTCCGGAGGAAGACTTTAAGTGTGCTTCCGTGGGAGAGGATATCTATGGTTTCCCTACGGTAAAGGAAAAGGCCACCAATTATGGATACATTATGTTAAAGAGCATAGCAGATGAATTGGGCGTCAGTGAAGATGACATCACTAATCTGGATGATCTGGAAACTGTTATGATAAAGGCAAAAGAACTGTATCCTGATAGGTATCCCATAGGTATGGATTTTACCAATGTATATATGCCTACCACCAATGATAATCTGGATGGCGGCATTGGGGTACTGGAAGATTGCCTCACAGACAGTACCGAAGTAGTGAACTGGTTTCAGACGGATACTTATGTAGACTTTGTTAATAGAATGTATCAGTGGGCGCAGATGGGACTGGTTCAGCCGGATGCATCCAACAATTCGGAAAGCCGTTTAAGCCTTATGCAGGCAGGAAAAGTCATGGGCGGTTTCATGGGATTTAATCCGGGCAACGTGGAAGGCTTTGCATCCCAGCTGGGACAAGAGTTGATATCTTTTAAGCTTTGCGAACCGTTTTCCATTACCGGGCATGTATCCGGTGTGGTATGGTGTATTGCCAATAACAGTGACAACCCGGCTAAAGCGATGGAATTCCTGAATCTGGCCTATACGAATCCGGAGGTATCAAACCTGCTGGTAAATGGTATCGAAGGCAGACATTATGAAATCGTTGATGAAGAAAATGGTATTATTGATTATCCGGAAGGAGTGGATGCTGCCACAGTTGCATATTCCAGACTGCCCTGGGCATGGCCGAATGCAGCGCTTACCTATAATTGGGTGGGAGAGAGAGAAGACCAATGGGATTATCTGAATGAGTATAACGACAAAGCTCATCAGTCTGTAGCGAAAGGTTTCAAATTTAACCCGCTGCCTGTTATAAATGAAATCACGGCCTGCAGCAATGTAACAGCCAAATTTGATGTTGCCCTGCAATGCGGCGTCCTGAACCCTGAGGAGACACTGGATAAGTTTTATAAAGAGTTGGACGATGCAGGAATCCAGACCATTATTGATGAAAAACAGAAACAGTTAGATGAGTGGCTTGCCAATAAATAAGGCCTTGTATATAAAAAAGGGCACCGGAGAAGGGAAATTTATTTCCGGTGCCCTTTTTGAACCCAAAACTTCGAAAGTTCAACTTCGTTAAACGTTTGCCCTCAGAACTGTAACCTCAAAATTCCATTCAATTGACAATATTGGAGGCAATTGCATGCAAAGAGTGAATAAATCCAAAAGCAGAGTAAAAAAAATTTATCGGTTTCTTCCATTGTATATTTTTATGGTTCCCGGACTTGTATATTTATTGATTAACAATTATATACCTATGGCGGGTATTGTGGTAGCTTTTAAAAAGATGGATTACAGAAAAGGAATCTTCGGCAGTCCCTGGACAGGATTTAAAAATTTCGAATTTTTATTCAAGACCAAGGATGCCTGGGTCATTACCAGGAACACGATCTGCTATAATCTGGTATTTATTGTATTGGGAACCGTAACCGCCATAGCGGTAGCCATTATACTGAATGAGCTGAAAAACATAAAAATGAGAAAGCTTTATCAAACCATTATCCTGATTCCCTTCATGCTTTCCATAATCATTGTCAGTTATCTGGTATATGGTTTTTTAAGCCAGGAATCGGGATTCATAAATAAAAGCATTCTGGCGCCTTTGGATTTAAAGGAAATATCCTGGTATGCGGAAGCCAGATACTGGCCGGTGATTTTGGTAATTGTGAACCTTTGGAAAGGCTTTGGTTACAGCTCCATCATTTATTTTGCCACAGTGGTGGGGATTGATAAGACCTATTATGAATCGGCAGCCATTGATGGGGCAGGACGATGGAAGCAGGTTACATGTATTACGCTTCCTATATTACGGCCAACCATCATTATAATGACCCTTATGGCAGTCAGTAAGATTTTTTACTCGGATTTTGGTCTATTTTATCAAATTCCAAGGAACAGCGGACCTTTGATTGAAGTTACCAACACCATTGATACTTATGTATACAGGGGCCTGGTGAAAAACAACAATGTGGGCATGGCCTCCGCTGCCGGATTTTATCAGTCAATCGTAGGATTCTTATTGGTATTTGGGGCTAATTATCTGGTAAAAAGGCTGGATCAGGACAGTTCCCTGTTTTAAGAGAGGAGTGCATAATGGTTGATCATAGTAAAAAATTTCAGGCGGTACTACATATCGTCATGGTGTTATTATCCCTGTTCTGTCTGATTCCTATTATATTGCTCATTTCTTCTTCCCTCACGGATGAAGAAGTGCTCATCCGAAACGGATATACCATGATTCCCCGCAAGGTGAGCCTGCTGGCTTATAAATACCTGTTGATGGATTCTGTGGCTGTATTGAGGGGATATGGAATTACTATTTTTGTTACTGCAGCGGGTACCTTGATGAATGTATTGATTACCCTGGGGCTGGCTTATCCTCTGTCCAGGAAAGATCTGCCAGGAAGAAACATATTGGCATTTGTTATTTTCTTTACCACGCTCTTTGGAGGAGGATTAGTACCTACTTACATTATGTGGACACAAGTATTCCAGATTAAGAATACCATTTGGGCTTTAATATTGCCGGGACTGCTTTTAAGCCCCTTTAATGTTATAATGACCCGCACTTATTTTCAATCCAATATTCCTGAAGAGGTTGTTGAAGCAGCAAGAATTGACGGCGCCAGTGAGCTTACCACTCTGGTTAAGGTGGTAATGCCTATGTCATTGCCTATTGTGGCTACCATAGGACTTCTTGCTTCTCTGGCATATTGGAATGATTGGATGAACGGTCTCTATTATATTAATGATGACCGGTATTTCAGTATACAGATCCTGTTGAATAAAATGCTGATGGATGTTCAATATCTGCAGAGTACCACCATATCCGGCGCAGGAAGTGCACTGGCTGCCAGTTTACCGTCCACAGGGTTGAAAATGGCGGTAGCAGTACTGGGAGCGCTGCCGATGCTGTTGATTTATCCCTTTTTCCAGAAGTATTTTGTGAAAGGGATTACCATTGGGGCAGTGAAAGGGTAGTCGTGTTCAGAAAGGAGTGTCAGTGGTAATAGTCGTTCTGTCTCTGAATATAAGCTTCCAATCCGGCATCGTACATTTCCGCCAGATAAGTCTCCCACATGGTAACGGGATCCTGTGTTCCGATAATGCATTTTATCATGGCATCCATGGCATTGGTGGTGCTGAAGATTTCTGTTGATTCCTTAGGTGCCATTAAGAATGCATACGGCCTTGTGAGCTGCGTGGTATTTTCCAGATTCCAGCGTGCTGATTTTCTGCCAAGCTGTACACAAATCTCGCCAAACCTTAAATAATTCATTTCATTTAGTTCAAAATCCTCCCAGCCGCCGCCCCAGGAGGCTATTCCGTAGAACAGGGAAATAGAAGGATATTTTCTGGCAAGTACAGTGGAAAGACTTTCATCACCGGTTTCCAGCAGACATTCAAAACCGCCGTCTTCGTACGCCATATAATCCACGCCCCGAATCCCGTACTTACCCAGGCGAATCCCTTCTTCGGAGAGAAGGAATTCAAAAAGCGCAAGGATACGTTCCGCCTTGGCATCATCTGCGGCAGATGAAATGAAGGATTCCGACCAGAAGATACTGCTGGAATTACTGTAGCGGACACCATCGGAAGCAGCAAATACAGGAAGTACATCCACACATTCCTCAAAAGGCTTGTCGTTTTGTGCATCCCATTTTTCTTTTATTTCCATGAGAGAGTTGGGGGAAGATTTATATTCCAGTGCGCCCAACCTGCCGGAAGCAAAATCATCAATGACGATATTCGGCGTTTTGGAATAGAATGCAGGATCCAGACCGCCGGTTTCGTACAGATGTCGGTAGGCTGTAATCACATCCTTGAATTCCTCTGTAGTCCAGGAGGGGACATATCTGCCGTCTTCTGTAATCCATCCATATACATTTCCTTCCGGATATATGCCGAGAATAACCCATTTTCCCAACGCAGAGAGATTATTCACATTGTAGCCGATGGTATCATCCAGTCCGTTACCGTCAGGATCATCATTGGCGAAGGCAGCGGTCATGGCAGCAAATTCCTGAAAACTTCCGGGATCATCAATGCCAAGGTTATCCATCCAGTCTCTGCGTACAAGCATGGCCGCATCTGTTGACCCTAGTGAGGGTTCTGTGAAGGATAGCCTGGGAATGGCATAATAGTTGCCGTCTGCATACTGCGTATAGGATACAGAGTCAAGAAGTTTCCTGATATTGGGAAAAGCAGTCATGTCTGAAGGAAGCGCACGGACGGAACCGGTTTCTATCATATTTACAAAAGTAGAAGAATCATTGTTGTCATTGGAGGAAATGGTTACGGTGGCAAAAACATCAGGAAGAGAGTCGGTTGCACTCAGAATCTGGTATCTCTCTTTGTAAGTGGCCCAGGTAACGGAAACAGGATGAATTGTTATATTAAAGAGCTCCTCTATATAATTGGTCATGTCGTCAGCTTCCGTTGCTTTCATCATACTGTCTATATTCCAATAACCGATACTGATATCCAGATGTTCCTCAAAGGAAAGATCCCGCAGACTTTCCGGAAGTACACTACTATCTGCAGATCTATAGGAGGAGTCAGTCTGAGAACAAGAGCTTAATAACAGAATCAGAGCTGTCAGTAAGGCGGTTGGTCTGATTGTCTTTGAAATTCTTTTCATAAACACCTCCATCTGATCTATTCGTCCGTAAGCTTCGTACTCCGATAAGAAGTGGGAGTGTTTCCCATCACTTTTTTAAAAACCTTAGCGAAATAAAAATAATCACTGTATCCCACCTGAGAAGCAATGGAAAAAACTGTCAGGTCTGTATTAAGCAGCAGCCAGGCAGCATGCTCTATTCTGTGGTTGGTCAGATATCTTACATATGTAATGCCCATTTCCTGCTTGAAGATCTGGCTGGCATAGTTGGCGTTAATGGAACAATAATCAGCCAGATCCTGGATAGAGATATCTTCTTTATAATGCTGCTCCGTATAGTCGATCATCTTTTGTACGGACCGGTGGGAGGAAATAAGATGTCTGGGAGCAAACACTGAAGATTGTGAAAGACCGATGCCAACGGAGACAGAAGCGGATTCTGTTTCAACCGCCGGGCGGTTGTTCAGAAGCAGCCAGGCTTTTTGCATGGAATCCATAAGCTCGCTGCGGGAAAAAGGTTTCAGGCAATATCCGATTGCATTATGGAACATTGCTTTCTGCGCATATGCAAATTCAGCGTGCCCGCTTATCATGATAAAGAGAGTATGCGTTCCTTCTTCGTGTGCAGCCTGAAGTATCTCCAATCCGCCCATGCCGGGAAGCTTTACATCAACAAAAGCAAGGTCGGGCCTGTGTGTATGGATATACTCATATCCGGATACGCCATCATAGAATTCATTTGTTATTTGAAAATAATCCTGATCTTTGATGGTAGCGATCAGACTCTTGATTACCCACTTTTCATCATCAATTATAATTGCCTGATACATTCTGGACCTCCTTTACAGTTCAGCCCGGCGACTACGGCCAAACTGTTACATTTTACCATTAGCTGCTCTCACTGCTGCGGTTTTCTCCTTCGTCTGCTTCTGCAAGATGGTATGGAATACGTATCTGTATGTTGGTACCCACACCTTCCTCAGAATCAATAAGCAATGTATAATCTGTTCCATAATATAAGACCATCCGGCTGTTTACATTAAGTATACCAATATTATCATAGGTGGCTGTATGAGTATTGGATGAATCTTCAGAGTCATTTACAGTATTATATAATGGTGCTTTACCGGTGGCCTCCCGAAGTTCCTTAAGTTTTTCAGGAGACATACCCACACCGGTATCAAAAATCCAGATAGCCAGATAGCCATGCTGCGGGTTTCTGCCTGCTCCAATATGCAGTGTGCCGGGCTGTACACTTTTTTCCAGACCGTGTACGATGGCATTTTCCACCAGAGGCTGTATTACCATTTTAGGAATCAGACAGTCATGGGAATCATCTGAAAAATTATACCGGACAGAAAATCTGCTTTCAAACCGGATTTCCTGAATCGTCAGGTAGGACTTTACAATTTTCATTTCTTCTCTTAAAGGAACCATATCACTGCCTTTGATACTATATCTGAAGATTTGTGACAGGGCATTGGTTACGGTTATGATCTTGTCCGTATTACCTTCGGCTGCCATACCGCATATCATAGTAAGGGTATTATAAAGAAAATGCGGGTTAATCTGGCTTCTTAAAAAGGCAATCTCCGTTGTTCTTTTATTCTTCTCAAGTTCATACATTCTTGTATACGTTTCAAACACATCATGGTTTAATCGGTCTATTTCCGTAAGCATATCCTTAAAAGCCGCAGAAATATCATCTATTTCACTGGAGCCGATAAAACCCTGATGTATGTCAGGACCTTCCCTTATGGAACGCCTGTCCCCTGCTGCTACCTTCTTCATAAATTTTGTCATATGGTTCATAGAGGATATCAAAGGGCGGTAAAGTATGATCAGGAAAAGGAAAAGGACAAGTATCAAAGCTGCCATACAGAAAAATAACCGCAGTATGATACTGAAGACCCGTTGTGTGGTTTGGCTCCTGTCAATCAATACATACAGAGTATGGTCAATTCCCGTTATGGCATATTGGGTAACGGAATATTCAGTGCCTGGGACAGTGATCAGAAAGCGATCCTGCGTATATACGCTTCCGGAAAGCCCTTCATAAATCAAAGCATCCCCATAAACCAGTTGTCCGCTGCCGTTGGTAAATACAATTCTGGGATCATAATCAGTCTCATTATTTAAATTACTGTCAAACAGAGAGTTAATGTCAACTGATAGAAACATGAGACCAAGATTACGCCCTTCTCCTGCGCCCAGGGAATAAACAGGCATAGCCATAATATGGCAGGTGATCTGGTTTACCACAGCCGTACCCACAGTCTGAAAAGGAAAGCGGGAATCAGGAAGGTCCTGTGCAAAAGGTTCATAAATGGCAGCCGCACCATTTAAAGAGGCAAACGAATCATCGGTTCCGTAAATCGCAATATCTATGATATAAGAATTTAAATTTGCCATATTGGTCAGAAGGCTTTGTAAATGCTGATACTGTGAATAACGTTCTGAAGGAGAACTGCTTTTCAGATAATCCTGCACGGTCTGGTTGTAAGCGACACTATAACATATATTCTCATAGCTTTCATAAGACTGTCTGGTGGATTTTGCAAGCTGTGCAGAATAGGAAGCCAGGCTGTCATCCAGAATGCCGGACTGTAGTTGATAATAATCATAGGTACTATATAAAACAATGGCAGCGGCAAAGATAATCAATATTATCAGTATAATGGAAAACTGCCTTTTCAAAGGCAGAAGGACAGTTTTTATTTTCACCTGGCTAATCCTTTCCTGGCGCAGATAGAATATATATTATGCTATATCCATTTTACACCACCTGTTCAAAAAGGAAGATATGTAAATAACTCAGATAAATACAAGAAAAATACATAATTCCCTTGAAATAAATGTCCAAGATGTAATATATGCATATACACATATTATATCTATACAATTCAGTAAAAGCAACCTATAAAAAACACGATCAAACCGTTAAGTCTGATCGTGTTCCTATAATTTTTCAAGTATCAATATCTGCCTGTTTGGCTATAAATTTTAAAACTCAATTTTCAGCGTGAAAGCGTATTTACACGGCTGTGTTTGCGGCAGAGTCACATGAAGAGCCATACTGTCCTGCGTGAAAGCGAGAGGATTTCCATCGCCCAGCATAGTGATCTGCCTTATGGTATCTTGCAGCGCACCGCCTGTACACAAAGTTTTAACAGACATGATGCCGGATTCGGGCCAACCCATAAGAATGGCATAAAGTGTGCCATCTTTTTGAGTAAAGCGAATATCCTCAGCAGTGAACGGAATGTACTGGCTAAGTGATGTAACACGGTCAAGCTGCTCAGTGGGACCTTCGCCAAAGACCACGAAATGTCTGCTGCAGTAAATGGCTTCGCCGTTCACCTTAAGCCATTCTCCTATATCACACAGTATGGATAAAGTGGTATCGTCATGTGTGCCGTCTTTTCTGGGGCTGACATTCAGCAGATAATTTCCGTTTTTGCTGACAGTATCCGCTAACTGGGCGATACAGATATCAGCAGTTCTGAAAGTGCCGTGTGAAATATAGCCCCAGGATTCCCATATGATAGTATCGTCGCACTGCCAGAAATCATTCTGGATATTCTTCATCCATTGCCGCTCATAGTCAAGGAAACCGCTGCCAGCCTGGAAATCATTGGCTTTATAGGAAAAAACAGCCTCCTTGCCCGCATTTCGCGCGGCATTTAAGTAATATTCGGCAAATTCCAGCCGGCATTCCTCTTTCATGATATATACCCGGCTGTCAAGATAGATATAGTCGGGAAGGAATTTGTCTACGATCTCTTTTAATTTTGCCAGCCAGTTATGTTGAAATGCTTCGTCCGGAAATATAAAAGGCGGGTAATACCAGGAAGACGAGTAAGGCAGCGGGTCACCATAGAACATTGTATTTTTCGTGTTGTACACATCGGCCAAAGGGTCTGTTGAACAGAACCAGCCAAAGTTCCAGGAATGGTGCATTGATGCGGCAAACTTCATATCCGCGCGCTCCGCCGCCGCCCTGACCGCCTGTATTGCATCGAATCCCAGGCCATAGGTCATACTGTTGTAAGGATTGACATTGCTGTTCCAAAGGGAGTAACCATCCGCATGTTCGGCACAGGCAACCACATACCTGGCTCCTGTACGGGCAAACAGTGTAATCCAGTCATCTGCATTGAAGTTCTCGCCTGTAAACAGGTTGACAAGGTTTTTATATCCATACTGTGTAATTGGACCGTAATTCTCAACATGAAATTTATTGGCACTGTGGTCTGTTGTATACATATTGCGCGAATACCACTCACAGTCGTATTCCGGTACGCAGTAAGGTCCCCAATGGAAGAAAATACCGAACTTTGCATCTTTTAACCACTGTGGAGTGGAATTCATTGCGCCTGACCAGTCGAGCCTGTATTCCATGTCTGACGGCTGCTTAGTTGGCGGAGGAGGATCAAGAGGGATTTCCATAACACCGTTTTTATGCAGCATGGATATCATCCTTTCATTATTTAACTGCTTTTTATTTAATTGCCTTTTCGTTCATAACAGCAAAGATACCATCAAAATCAGCAGCCTGGCTCTTTACGCCGGCAACATAGCTTTCCCATACTGCGTCGTCATTGATGTCCAGCTCTCCGTTGATGAATTTCAATCCTTGTTCTCTTGCGTACAGCTGGCAGGAGGTGCTCATTTCCGCACGAGCTGTATTCTCGCTCTCGCTCAGACGTGTAACTGCCGGGCGGTCATAAGGGGATATAGATTCCGGTCCGCCGAGTCTGCTGCTCTCAACCCAATAACGTCCGGTGTAGTAGCCATCGGCTGGACTCCACCAGGGCTCACTTGACTGTCCTGCGGTATCTGCATCGAACATACCCGGAATGGGAGCGATACCCGGACGGCTGCCGCCGCCGGCAGTGAGACCGTATTCTGCCAGAGCTGAGTACTGATCCTCGGCTTCGGTGAACTGCTCGTCAAAGTAACGGTTACCATCAGCATCTATATGGAAGCTTTCGCCCTCTATACCCCAGTTCATCGTAACAACCATCTCATCGGAGTATTGATAGTCAATCATCTTCACAATCCACTCGGGATATTCGGTTTCAGTATTAATGATGATACCTATGGTAGAGTTGGCAATTGATTTATTTCCCTGACGGGAACCCCATTTCCAGGCTGTACCGTAGTCGGGATGCTCAGGCAGATAAGCCAGTCCCCACTCCATATTTTCGTCAGTCTTCTGCTGGTTCCACACGCCTGCCATACCACTCCACAGAGTGGGGACAATGACCTGTCCATTGTTGATGGATTTTTCATTACACAGATCGGCTGTGTCTGTACCGAACTCAGGATCAATGTAACCTGCCTCATACAGACTGTTTAAGTATTGCAGCATCTCCCGGAAATTATCTTCGATGGGACCAAAAGCCCACTCGCTGCCGTTCCAGTAGGTGGTATCCCATGTGTGGAAGATACCTACGAAGCCGCGGTAGAAGGTATAATCTTTGGAACTGTTATGCATAACATAATTGGCATCAATGTCGCCGCTGTCGATCAGAGCCTGAATATCTGCACATAGATTGGTAAACTCGTCCAGCGTAGTGGCTGGAGTCAGGTTGTGCTCCTTCAGAATGTCAAAGCGATAAGCGAAGGAAGTGAAACTCTGGGCACCGGTGACATTCTCAGGGTTATAGTAGCCGTTCATGAAGTAATAGGAAGCCCCGCTCTCAGTGAGCGTGTATTCCATGCCGCCGTGAGTCTGTGCTACATACTCAGGGTAATAGGTCATGTAGTCCCAATAATCCATGATGTTCAGAACCATACCATCGGCACCGAAATCATTAATGTAGGAGCCCTGCATATAGGTAGCCACATCGCCGATGTCGCCGGCCTGGATAAGTACTTTTTCCTGCTCCTGATAGTTAGGACGGTGATTCCAGGTGATATCCAGCGTAATGCCCAGATACTCTTCCATCTTTTCATGCCACACCGACATCATCTTTGTGTTCATGGGGTCGGTTCCCCAGTTGGGTGCATTCACTGTTATGGAAAGCGTATTATTTGGCAGCTCAGGCATAACAGGACCTTCTGCCTCATTGCTGTCGGTTGTGCTTTCTTTCACTTCAGCGGTACTTTCTTCCACCTTACTGCTGCTCTGGGTGTCGCTGCCGGAAGTTTGATTGGAGCTGCCGGAGCAGCCGGTAAACAGGGTGAACACCAACAGCATGCTCAACACCAAAGCAATGATTCTTTTTTCCTTCGATTTTTTCATTTTCATTAAGTCCTCCTTAAATTAATTTTGCACAGTTTGGAAACAGTATTGTATCTGTGCATCATGTTACTATGAACAGCGCCAACTGTAACCTAACCTTTCACCGCTCCCACCTGCATGCCCTGCGTGAAATATTTTTGCAGGAAGGGATAGATAATCATAATGGGTGCAATGGTGGCTACAATGGTAGCGTACTGTACGTTTTTGGGGTTTAAGGCACCACTCTGAACCCCCGAGCCGATTTCGTTGCCTGCGGCACCCATGGCTGAGCTGAGCCCGCCTACCTTGAACAGCATCTGACGCAGAATCAGTTGGATAGGCTGTTTGTTGAAATCTTTAATATAGAGCAGTGCATCGTAGAAGCTGTTCCACATACCCACCATGGAAAACAAGCCGAAGGTAGCAAACAGGGGCTTGCAAAGGGGGTAGTAGATGCCAAACAGGATGCGGAACTCTCCTGCTCCGTCGATTCTGGCTGCTTCACGCAATTCGATGGAGATACCCTTGTAAAAGGCCCGGTACA
>Ga0153941_1000152_pt1 | contig 33548 bp, 26 predicted proteins | sample TSNJ025MetaG_FD_104733 | JGI IMG/M metagenome (GOLD analysis project Ga0153941, IMG submission 104733) | Attine ant fungus gardens microbial communities from New Jersey, USA - TSNJ025 MetaG | ecosystem: Host-associated > Fungi > Mycelium > Unclassified | place: USA: New Jersey, Brendan T. Byrne...
AGCGAGCCTATCAGGATTTTTTTCGGCTTATATCTATCGGCTAATATGCCGCCCGGAATATACAAAAAGATACAGCCAAACGCATAAATCGAATAGAAAAGCCCTAACTGTTCATTGGTGATCTGAAAGGCCTCTAACATCGGAGTCTGGAAATAGTAGCGCATATAAGGGATAAAAAAAATTGATGCGCCACTTAACGACAAAGCTACAATGGCCAAATATTTTTGAGCTTTAGTCATACTTAATCCGCTCCTTGTTTTAAATTATTATCAGCTCTGTTGATAATAAGGGCATCTACGGCGCAAACGCCGTTTTTATAAACAAAAAGAGGGTTGATATCAAGTTCCTGGAGAGTATCCTTGTGGTCACTGGCAAATTTTGCGATATTAACAATTATGTCGGCCAAAGAGTCGCTGTCCAGTTTGGGCTTACCCCGGTATCCCTGCAGTAGTTTAGCTGATTGAAGCGAGTTGACCATGGACAGGGCTTCGGCTTTCGATACAGGAGCCAGGCAAAGGGAAGTATCTTGAAATATTTCGACGAAGACGCCGCCGAGGCCGCACAGAACGACGGGACCAAACTGCGCATCATTATTGACGCCCACGATGACTTCAAGACCTGCATCTGCCATTTTCTGTACCAAAATACCGCCGATATGAGCGTGAGGCATATGACTTTTGGCATTGTCCATAATGGCATCAAAGGCCTTCTCCACCTCTTGAGCTGTTTTCAGGTTGACTTTGACCCCGCCAATGTCTGATTTATGGAGGATGTCGCTAGAGTCAATTTTAGCGACGACAGGATAGCCGCATTCACTGGCAAAATCGACGGCAGCCTCTTTACTTGTGCAGACTTTTTCAGGCGGCGTATGAATTCCGTATTTCGCCAGCAATTTTTTTGATTGGTGTTCCGTTAGCGCTTTGGTGCCCTGAGCAGGAGGTTTACTGGGAATAGACAGCGTCGAATCGACTTGACTATAATCGTATTTCACAAAATCCATCAGATATTTTAGTATCCTGAAAGCATAATCAGATGACGGCAAAATTGTAATGCCCAGCTGCTCTAACGCTTCCATATATTCGTAATTGCGCGTATTTTCAATAAACGGTATCATGACCATGGGCTTTAAGCAACCGCTTGCGGCTCGTTCTTTTACCACTTTTTCAATGCCGGCACACATATAATGGATGCACGGGTCGACGATTTGGAGTAACAATGTGTAACCTATGGCGATAAGTCCGACATTTTCATCGTCCATGACTGTGCGCAAAACGCCGGCGTACCCGTCGGTATCATTGGACAGCGACGCCGTCATATCCAGAGGGTTATTCGGTGTTGCGTAAAAAGGCAGCATTTCCTTTAGCTTGTTGAGCGTTGAGTCTGAAAAGTCCGGGAAGTCTATCCCGTATAAAAATCCCAGGTCGGCACAAATTCCTGTTTCTCCACCGGAAAAATTTATTGAAGCGACAGTAGACTTGTCCGGGAGCTGCGGCAGCACCGAAAACAGAAGCGAGGTAGCCAGTAACTCTTCCATGTCACTGACGCGTACTACGCCGAATTTTCTAAACAACGCGTCATACACCTCATCCGAGCCGGCTAGGCTGCCGGTATGGGAAGATGCAATTTGCCTGCTTTTGGCTGACCGACCTGCTTTTAAAACAACAATGGGTTTTCTCTTAACAGCCGCTTTTCGTAAGCTAGCGGCAAACTGTTCCGGCTTCTTAACCCCTTCCAGATAGAGCGCAACTACTTTTGTCCCGTTGTCATTGACCAGAAACTCTAAGTAGTCCTCCATAGTAATAATGGAGCTGTTGCCTGATGAAATAGCATAAGAAAATTTCATGTTGGGGCTGTCCATAAGTGACGCACACAGTTGTCCACTCTGTGATATCAGCCCGACACTGCCGCGGCGGTCTCGCTCTTCCGAGATAAAAGCAAATGCCTGTACCTGGTCATTAAAATTGATGAAACCGGCGCAATTCGGACCCATTAAAGCAATATCAAGCTTAATACATAAATGTTGAAGCTCTTCTTCGTCGCGCCTGCACTCTACTGTTCCTACTTCGCTATAGCCGCTGGCGTACAATACGCAAGCCCGAGCCCCTTTTAGGTGGGCCTGCCATAGGAGGTCGTGAACAGTACTTTTGGGAGTACAGATAATGACAAGGTCGAAGCTCTCAGGAACAGCATCAATTGTCTGATAACAAGGTACGCCAAAGACGCTATCGCGTTTGGGGTTTACAAAGAATACCCGTGATAAGTCCATGTACTTGACAATATTCCGGCATGTATCGCCGCCGAAGCCCTCTTTCTCACTGGCACCGACAACACAAATAGTGCGCGGAACTAAGAGTTTTGTAATGTCCAAGTTACAGCCCCCTTAAAACGCTTGTGCCATGGTATTTTGCCGCCGCAAAACCGTGGTCAAAGCAACTATTGTTCTTAGGATTGTTTTTGCCTTTTAAGGAAAAAAAGCCGTCGACACCGGCTTTTAAGGTGTCTTTTCCAAAGAGGAGGCCTGTTCTGGCCAGTGCTCCAAGCATGACAATATTAGCTCCTTTTATATTGTCATTTTGCTCAGAAATTTCGATGGCATCAACAGAAACAACTTGAATATCTTCCCGAAAATCGCGATCTTTTATGATAGACGAGTTGATGATGACTGTCGCATTGGCGCTTAACATATTTTCAAATTTGTCGATTGAAGGGGCATTCATGGCGATTAAGATATCGATTTCCTTCACAAAGGGGGTGCCAATTTCCTCTTGGCTGACTTTGACATTGCAGTTTGCGGTACCCCCTCGCATTTCCGAACCATAAGAAGGAATCCATGTCACATTTTCACCAATATCCATACCTGTTTTGGCAATGATTAGGCCCATTGTCAAAACACCTTGCCCGCCAAAGCCGGCGCAAATAATACTAGTCATGAATGCCCCTCCTGTTTACAAATTCCCCTAGCGGATAGACCTGCATGACATTTTCCTTAATATGTTCCAGCGATTGCAGGGGGGGCATGTGCCAATTTGTCGGACACGGGGACAGCACTTCTACAAGAGAATATCCTTCCTTATTTTTCTGGGCTTCGAAAGCATTCCTAATATACTTTTTTGTTTTATTGATCTCAGGCACCGATATTACGCTGCCGCGTGCCAGGTAGCCAATATTTAGCGTTCTCAGGAGCTCAATGATATTAACGGGCTCGCCGGTCATTTTTACATCACGCCCCCCGGGAGATGTCGTTGTTTTTTGTCCTGATAGAGTTGTTGGCGCCATTTGGCCGCCAGTCATCCCAAATACGCCGTTATTGACAAAAACAACAGTGATATTATCATTGCGTATGGCTGCATACAACGTTTCAGAGAGACCGATGGCCAACGCATCGCCGTCGCCTTGGTAGGAAAACACCATGGCATCTGGCCGGCTCCGCTTTATGCCTACGGCTACAGCCGCCGCCCGCCCGTGCTGAGCTTGGATCATGTCACAACCGTATGTGAGAAGTATGAGACCGCCGCACCCAACGGAACAGGAGCAAATAACATTCCGGTGTTCACCCATCTCCTCCAAGACTTCGGCCACCAGTCTGTTGATAATCCCGTGGCCACAGCCCGGACAGTATTTATTATCGGTATATAAGTGCTCCGGTCTTTTCCTCAGCATGATGCTGTATACACCTCCTTGACCGTTCCAGCCAGCACTTGCTTTGCATAAGTAACAATATCAAGCGAATCTGGCACCACACTACCTGTTAGAAAACCATATACGTCAGCTTTCAAGGCGCAGGCCAGGGCGATGTCATCCATCATTTGCCCCAAAGCCGACATTTCCACCGAAATATAGGCTTTAACATCAGGGAGATGTTGAAAAGCCTTACGTGGATACGGCCAGAGAGAAATCGGCCTAATTAGCCCTATTGCCACCCCCTGCTGCCTGCCGAAAGTTACAGCCTCTTTGGCAATCCGGGAAGATATGCCATAGGCGACCAGGATAACCTTTGCATCGTCGGTTGCTACCTCTTCCCACATTTCCTCATTTTTTTCTATTTGGTCATATTTATTTCTAATATACGTTTCATAATTTTCGATATAATACATAGTCGAAGCAATGAGATTGAATTTGCCGTCAATAGTCCCCTTAAGAGCCCAGTCAAATTTATTTTGATCATGCTCATAAAATTCGCTAAATTCAACCGGTTCCATCATTTGACTGATAGAGGCGTCTGACAAAACAATAACCGGATTTTTATATTGCTCGGCTTTGGCAAAAGCGAGTTTGACAAGGTCAGCCGCTTCCTGCACCGATGAAGGAGCGTACACCGGGCAGCGGTAATCGCTGTGTCCGCCATTTTTTACGGCTTGCCAATAATCACTTTGTCCTGTAAAGATATCGCCAAGTCCGCTGCCATACCGGGCTACATCAACAATAACACAGGGAAGTTCGGCTGACGCAATATAGGATATCCCTTCCTGCATTAGAGAAAATCCCGGGCTGGAGGAGCTGGCGAGCGCCCTGACGCCGCAAGCGCAGGCGCCGTAGACAGCCGATATGCCAGCAATTTCCGACTCACATTGGAGAAAAGTACCGCCCACCTCGGGCAACCGCCATGACAAATATTCTAAAATTTCAGTTTGCGGTGTTATAGGGTAGCCGGCAAAAAAGCGGCACCCTGCCCGCACAGCCCCTTCGGCGATGGCTTCGTTCCCTTTCATAAGCTGTTTGGCCATCATTACACCCCCTCTACAATCTCATATACATAATCGGGACAAACAGTAACACAACGACCGCACAGCACACATTTTGCTTTGTCAACCGCAATTGTTTGATAGCCGCTTTTGTTGATATGCTTTGAGAGGGTAATAGCTTGCTTAGGGCACATCTCGACACAATACAGACAAGCTTTGCAGCTTTCAACAGTGATGATCATTTTTTCCATCCTAAATTCGGCCTCCGCTATCTTAATTGTCCGGCGTATCAAAAACAGTCGGCGTGAAAATATCATAGCTGACTTCACGCAATGTTTTACCGCTATTTTGCGCCTCAGCATAAATTTTCCTGGTGTTCCGGCGGCACAGTTGTTCGACATCAGTGGCTACGGCAGTGGCGGTAGGCTCTACATAACCAAAGATAATGGAGTCATAAAACCGTCCGGCGCCTAAGTTGGCAATAAAGTCGGTTACAATCTCCACACCCATGTTTTTAAGGATTTCGTCGGCCTCAGCCGTTATGGGAATATTAGCCCCTTCCACAATGAGAGAAGCCCGGACTTTATAGGCGTTGTCCTTGTGAATAACATCTTCAAGGGCTGCCGGTATCAGGATATCGCAGTCAACATCAAGCCACTCGGTGTTAGGACGCACTTTATATTCCGGTCTAAATTTGTCTTTATCCATCTCCCCTTTAGGCAGCCGGCTGTCAACCAGACTATTTACATCAAGGCCGCTTTGGCATTCTAGTAGGCAATTGGCATCGGCGATACCGACAATTTTGTACCCCAGTTTGTCAAGAGCCCTGGCACAACTGGCCCCTACGCACCCAAAACCCTGGATGACGACTTTGGCCCCGGCTCCCTTGCCGCTGATCTTCCAGGCTTCATCGGCGCTCCAGGCTACACCATAGCCCGTCACCATGTCATTGACTAAAAATCCGTCATACGTCATGGCCATGACAGCATCAAAATCTTTTATGCCCTGCTTAATCTTAACGTCAGCCCGCATGGCTTTCGTCTGCGGTATGCCAATACCCATTTCGTTAAAGATACCGAGAATATAATTGTAGTCTGTGCCAAGATCGCTACCCAGAGAAACACCTGCTTTTAAGTACGGAGTCATGGCAATCATATAACGGCGAAGAACATCATTGGCGTCAGGGGCTTTATAATCATAAGCAATACCGCCTTTGGCACCGCCGGTTGTGAACATCTCGGCAGCATTGTTTTTATAGGCCATGACAGTTGCCAAACGGATTACCTCTTCTTTGGTAACAGTCGGATGCATACGCGTACCGCCGCCTGTGTAGTTTTTTACAAAGTTATAGACACATAGCCAACCTTTTGCCTCCGTTTCGGTATCATTCCACTCGACAATTAAATACGGTCTCTTTAGCATTATTTATCCCTCCCTAAATTTTTGAACCAAATCATCCATTATAGCGAACGTCGTTCATGTTTATTATAGTAAGTTAATGGTAATTTTGTCAATATATTTTTAATATTGACAAAAATCTACATAGTCAAAAAACTTTTTTTATAACTTAACCAAAAATATATTATTCGTAAGCGTCAAGACAAACCCATGTGCAATAAAAAACAACCACCTGATGTACAACAAATAATACATCAGATGGCTGCCGGGAGAGTAAAGGCATGCATATTATATTATAGTTTTCTGTTCATTGAGGGCATAACATTTTGCCCTATGATAGAATGTGCCTGCAGCCATAATGTCAAGCCGTTGTCACTTCCGGTCTTTCACACAGCGCGCACCGCAGCTTTTATATCCACCTTAACATCATAAAAAGTGCTTCCTCTGCCCTTGTCTGTCTGCCGCTGTGACGTCAGCGCATTAACCGAACGGTTGCCCGGCGCATGCTCAAGCCACCAGATGCCTGGGGCAACGACAACGCCCCGGGGAACTTTGTCAGAGGTTTTTAAAGTAAATGTCACTTCACCCCGTTTATTGCAGGCATTAACAAGCTGGTCATCGACAAGGCTCAACGCTGTCACGTCGTCCGGATTCATTTGTAAAACCATCTTATTTGTCCTAGTGAGGTCTGCTCGTTCATTAAATGACGAATTCAATAGCCGCGCATCCGGCGGATTAACGAGCCAAAAGGCGGCATCATCGCCGTGTGGTTTGTTATACCTGGGGAGAGGGTCATCCTCCCTGGGATTAAGTATTTCAATCTTGCCCGAGGGCGTTCTAAAATCGGTCTTATACCCTTGTGGTAATGGTAATTGCACTGGCTTTCCTTGAAATAAAGCTTCAATCGGGCTATTTGCCAGCCAGGCCGAAGGTGCGTTTAGCAGATTATCGATCAAGTCATCGGCAGCTTGGTCGAAAAACGGATTATTAATCCCCATGGCGCGTGCCAGCAAGCCAAAAACTTCCCAATTGGACTTTGACTGCCCTACGGGCTTAATGGCCGCATAAGCCCGCTGTACGATATAATTACCGTATGAGCGATATAAGTCACTATGCTCAAGCGAAGTAGTCGCCGGCAAAACAACATCGGCATATTTCGCCGTATCAGTCATAAAACGCTCATGCACAACTGTAAAGAGGTCTTCTCTGGCCAGTCCCTGTAATACCTTGTTCTGATCAGGCGACACGGATGCCGGGTTGGAATGATATACATACAGGCTCATCACCGGCGGATCTGACAGCTGATTAAGCGCGTCCCCCAACTCGATCATATTGACCGTCCGGGTTGGCTGTTGCTGAAAGTCTTCACGGGTAATCCGGCCAGTGGCAAAAGCATCGCCTGTCGCTGTGCTGGCTAGCAGTCCGCCGCCTAGCTTACTCCAGGCGCCAACGACTGCCGGCAAGCAGGTAATCGTTCTTACAGTCATGGCTCCGTTGCCATAGCGGGATAAACCACTGCCCAGAATAATAAACGGCGCCCGGGCAGCAGCGTATTGCCTGGCCAGGTCGGTAATTACCGGAGCGTCAATGCCGGTAATCCCGCTTACCGCTTGCGGCGAATAATCAGGCAGCATGTCTGCCGCCAGTTCAGCAAAGCCTTGTACATAGTTGTCGATAAACAGTTTATCGGTTAAATTCTCGGCTGTTATCACCTGCATCATGCCCAGCGCCAAGGCGGCGTCGGTACCCGGCCTGACAACGATGACCCTGTCGGCGACACTGGCGGTCGTCGTTTCATGCGTATCGATGAGCCAGACCTTAGCCCCGCGCTGTTTAGCCGCTTTTACATCATGCAGGATATGAAGATTAGTGGCCTTCGCATGAGTACCCCAGAGAATAATGAGGTCACTATGCTGAATCTCGTCAGTATGCGGGGCCATTGTTTGCCCCATTACGGCATTCCAGCCATAGCCTTTGGCCGGCGAACAGATGGTACGGTCAAGCTGTGATGCGCCAAGACTATAAAAAAAAGGATGGCCGGCATTACGCTGCACAATGCCCATCGTTCCGGCATACGAGTACGGCAGTATTGATTGCGCGCCATATTTGCCGATGATTTCATTCCAGCGAATTTTTATATGCTCGATAGCTTGCTCCCAGGAAATCGGCTGAAAAGTACCGCTTCCTTTCGGTCCGCTCCTAACTAGCGGCGTAGTAAGCCGTTGCGGTGAATGCACTGTTCTTTCATAATGAGCCATCTTAGGGCAAAGCGTCCCTCTGGTAAACGGATGGTCAGCGTCACCGGCGACCTTGACTGCTTTACCCTCGTCTATATAGATAAGCAGGCCGCAGGTATCGGGGCAATCATAAGGGCAAACAGAACGTACAACTTGCATACACTTTCCCCCCAGAATTTTTAGTGAACTTGTTTCAGCAAAACTGAAACATCGGGGGTTCAGGTGGAGACTCTACTCCACCTGAACTGAAGCCGCCTGTAGAGGCGGGAGTCTTGACTCAATGTTTAAGATAAATATAAACCCTGCATAATGACTTGCCTTTTGCCCGGTATATGTATTGTAGATTTGGGTCATGACCAGCATGCTATCTGGTCTCGGCAAATTCCTGCTTTATTGCCTGCAAAAGAGATCGGTCTGTTATGATGTCATACCCCGTGCAAGCCATGGCTTGAGCTCCTCGTACCAGTGCTTGATGAGCCTCTGTTGTCAAAGTGGCACAGGCCATTTCAGCAGTATGGCCGACAAGCTCGAGCTTGCCGATGCCAATATAGGGATGGATGGCAGGCACGACATAACTAACATTGCCCATATCGAGCGAGCCATACGTAGAGCGGGACGGGTGAATGACAGGCTCACCAACTGCCAGCAAATTGCGGTTAAAGACTTCTGACAACGTTTGATTTGTCTTCATATCGTCATAAGAAAGCTCGTAGTTGCTGATAGTGAGCTCAGCCCCCGTCATCGCTGCCGCGCCCTGAGCACAGCTTGTAACTTTGGCTACAACTTCAGATAAATATTTGCGCCGCTCTGCCCGGACATAAAACTGAGCCACCGCATAATCGGGCACAACGTTAGCTGCAGTGCCGCCATGTTTAATGATACCATGGATTTTTACATCTGTGGCAAGATGCTGCCTCAGAGCGTTTATACCATTAAACGTCTGAATGACCGCATCAAGAGCATTAATGCCTTTTTCCGGTGAGCTGGCGGCATGACTGGCCCGACCCTTGAATTCAAACTGGAGAGCGTCCATGGCCAATGACCGTCCACTCGTATGCGTTTTGCCATCCGGGTGGAGCATCATGACGACATCTACACCGTTAAACACTCCCTGATCAGTCATGGCAACCTTGGCGCCTACCGTTTCCTCCGCCGGAGTACCCAGAACAATAACCCTACCACCAATTGATGCGAGCGCAGTACTTAGGCCGATACCGGCTCCTGCCCCCATAACACCGATCATATTATGTCCGCAACCATGGCCAATTTCCGGGAGGGCGTCATACTCGCACAAAAAGGCAACTGTCGGTCCCTGCTGACCTGAATCGTAAACAGCGCGAAAGGCGGTTTTATAGCCACAAAGCCCTGTTTCTATTGTAAAGCCATGGCTGTGCAGTAGTTCAGCAAGCTTGCTCGATGCTTTAAATTCCACCTGTCCCAGTTCAGGATTGTGGTAAATATAATCACTTATTTCCCACAGCGTTTCTCGCATTCCTTCGATGAAGCGAGTAATATCCTGTTTCATGCCAAATCCTCCTCGATTTGATCTTCGTCTTTATTAAATTAGAGGCCTCTTCTGACCTTCGTGAACTTGTTTCAGTAAATCTGAAACATCGGGGGTTCAGGTGGAGAGTCTACTCCACCTGAACTGAAGCCGCCTGTAGAGGCGGGAGTCTTGACTCAATGTTTAAGATAAAAAGAGACGCGTTTTACCCCATCTTAAATTTAGTCGACCTTATCCGAATGACTTAGCCGCTCTTAACTCCCGCTTACAGAAGCGGGTTAAGACGCGGGTTAGTCATCGGATGAAGTGTCGCTCTTTTTATCAGCAAAATCGAGAAATAACCTACACGCCCCCCCAGTGCATAAATACTGCAGGCGTAATCATCAGCAAGCACAGGATAAGAAAGATGATTTGCAGTGGCAGCATTACTTTGACCCATTTGCCCCAGGGTATGCCGGCCATACCCAGCGAGCCGACCAGAACAGCAGAAGTCGGAACACTCATATCGGTAAAACCGTTGCCAAACTGCTAGATCAGCACAGTAGTTTGCCGGGTGATGCCCACTAAATCACCCAACGGCGCCATGATGGGAATAGTAAGGGCAGCTTGACCCGTACCGGAACCGACGAAAAAATTGACGACAATTTGGACGACAAACATAGCGTAAGCGCAAAACAACGACGGCAATCCCGCCAGCGGGCTGGCCAGGGCGTACAACATGGTGTCAATAATCTTACCATCTGTTGCCAGGACGACAATGGCTCTGGCCAGCCCCACGACAAGCGCTGTGCTCAGCATATCTTTAGCCCCGGCAATAAATTGCTCGGAGATCTCGCTTGGACCGGCCTTTGCCGCCAAGCCGGCCAGGATACCGAGCGCCAGAAATACGGCGGCAATTTCACCAATATACCATTCCCATTTGATGACACCGTAAATAATAAGAACCATGCTGGCCAGCAGCAGCCATAAAATAACCGTATGACTCGACGTCATGCTTACAGCCGTATTATCGTGGCCAGGAAGCTGCTGACGGGCAATTTTGTCTTCTTCATAGGTAATACTCAATTGGGGATTCTTTTTTACCCGCTTGGCATACCACATGACAAACACAATTGCGACTAGGGTGCTGACAGCCCAAACGCCCGTCCTGTATTCGAGGCCGGAAAAAGCAGGCAGCTCAGCGATACTCTGGGCAATACCCACGGTAAACGGATTGAGCATAGCGCCGGCAAACCCGACATGTGACCCGATATAGGGGATACACATGCCGGTAATCCGGTCATACCCCATTGCCAAAGCTATTGGCACAAAAATGCCGACAAAGGGAATGACCTCTTCCGACATGCCAAAGACTGCCCCGCCAACCGAAAATAAAGTCATGGCAATGGGAATAAAAATAATTTCTTTACCCTTGAGTATATTGAGCAGTCGCATGACGCCGGCATCGATTGCGCCACTTCTTTGAATGACGGCAAACGTACCGCCGACGATTAAAATAAAACCGGCAATATCTGCTCCTTTTTCGATACCGGTAAGCGGAGCCATAAACACTTGCTTGATGCCCTGAGGGTTGCTCTCGACCTCATGATACGTATTGGCGACGACCACCGTCCTGCCTGCCTTGTTTTTGGCTCGCTCATATTCGCCCCCCGGTACAATCCAGGTAGCTGCCGCCATCAATAAAATAATACTAAAAAGGATGACAAATGTGTGGGGTATGCGAAATTTCTTCGGTTGCTCTAGACTTGACATAGCTTCCTCCCATTAATTGATAATAGAGACAATATTCGCTATTTTTTTTACTTAACCTGCTTATTCCCTGCATATTCATTTTTATAATGTATGATTTTGTAACGAGAGCAGAACCATTTTTAACTAATCTTATTGACCTATGCTTTACGTCTTATAAAGAAAGACTAAACTTCAGAGCGGGGCTTTTACCCGTCTGAAGTTTAGTCGAGCTATCCAATGACTTAGCTGCTCTTAATCCCGCTACAAAAGCGGGATTCTTAGATCTGTTTAGTCATCGATCAACGAGGATGAAGATGTCAAAACGCTTCTCAATTCAGCTTTGAGTCAGGTTTTATGGCGTTAGGCTTTAGTTGGGTGAACGATGTGGCAACGAGCGAAGAGACCAGCATCGCGCCTATCAGGAACATAAAAGCCGTATCGAAGCTTCGCTCTCCCGTACCCGAGATTTGTACCAAATATCCAACGATGATCGGCGAGAGGAATCCCGCTACTTGCCCGGCTGTATTGACAATCCCCATCGCCCTACCGGCGATGTCTTTAGAAATGGCGCTCATCGGCAAACCGAATACAATACCGGTAGTAGTAAAGAGAAAGAATCCGGCAATTGTCTGATAAAAAAGGAGTTGAGAGACTTGAACCGTGTAAGTAAGATACAAAAACAATGCGGTCAGCCACTGGCTAATGATCAAGGGTATGCGCCGTTCGTTCCTAAACGGAACGTCAGTCAGCCATCCCCCGAAAACAAATCCCACCGTTCCGGCGAAAAAGGGCAGTGATGCCGCAATACCCATCTGGCTGAGCTCGAAACCCCGGGCTTTTACCAGATAAGATGGCAGCCACTGAACAAAGCCCCATGCCGTGATATTCGCAAAAAACAGAATCAGAAACGATTTCCAGACTGCCGGCTCCTTCAAAATCGCCCAGAAAGACATTGTCGAAGCTTTCTGGGCGGTGCTTAGAGCAGCAGTATCCTCTTGTAATTCTTCAAGCTCTTCCGGCGAGATTCCTTTCTTATCAGCCGGATTATCAGGCAGACGATACCATATCCAGGCGGCCAATAAAAGCCCGGGAATGAGCAAGCTGTAAAAAACGGCGCGCCAGCCCCATTCCGCCAATATTGAGGCCACAAACAACGGCGCCAACGCAGGTCCAAGAGCGTTAGAAGCCATCATCAATCCGTTAGCTGTACCTCTTTCCCGCATCGGCGTCCAGACAGCCAGCGCCTTCCAGGTTGCCGCCGGCGCTATCCCTTCCCCAATCCCAAACAGCACTCGAATCCAGATCATATTGGCAAGAGATGTTACGGCCCCTGTCAACGCGGTAAATACGGACCACCAAACGAGGGCAGCCGTCATGACCTTCCTGGCCCCGAATTTGTCGGCCAATATCCCGCCAGGAATTTGAAAAAAAGCGTAACCGGCAAAAAACGCGCTCAAGACCCCGCCCATAGCTAATGGAGACAAGTTGAATTCTGCGGCGATATAGGGAATAGCCGCCGCCATTACCATCCGATCCATGTAGGACAGAACCCAGACCAAAAATACAATGAAGACAGCTGCATGACGATGTTTCCACCGATAGCCTACTGACATATAAACATCAACCTCCCCAATGACTATTCTACAAATTTTCTGCGTGAGAAGAACGAGCGGTAAAGAAATCATCCGACTCAAGACTCCCGCCTCTACAGGCAGCTTCAGTTCAGGCGGAGTAAACGCTCCACCTGAACCCCGAAGTTTCAGCTTTACTAAAACAAGCTTACTTTATTCATGGCTGTTTTTGAGCACTTCTAACTTTTTGAATGAGCCTCCTTTCAGACTGACAAGCAAAAAGCGTCCTAAAGGCAACACATACCTTTAGGACGCCATTGTCCTAAAAAACGTGATATTAGGCAGAAAGCTTGACAATTGTTGCGAAGGCTTGATTGCCGTCTTATTTATCATAATCAATATACCAAATAATGTAAGGCCGTGTCAAGAAAATGAACCCCAAAAAGCAATAAAGAGAAACTAAACTTCAGGTGGGGTATTTACCCCATCTGAAGTTTAGTCGACCTTATCCGAATGACTTAGCCGCTCTTAACTCTCTCTTGCAAGAGAGGGAGTTAAGAGCGGCTAAGTCATCGAATAAAATGTTTGTTGAACTGGCTAGTTCCCACGGTGGAATAGTGATTTCAAACTGAATCTGCCGGTTTGGATATCATCGAATAGTGTATAGACAACAGGTACGACGACAAGCGTCAGGACGGTTGATGTGATCAGACCACCAATGATGGCATGGGCCATCGGCGCCCGCGCTTCGGCTCCTGGCCCGATACCCAGAGCGAGGGGAACCATACCTGCAATCATAGCCGCTGTTGTCATGATAATCGGACGCAGCCGCTGCCCGGCAGCCTCTATCAGTGCTTGGTTGCGCTCAATGCCTTCTGCCCGGCGCTGTTTGGAAAAGTCGATAAGCAAGATAGCATTCTTAGTTACTAAGCCCATCAGCATAATAATCCCGATCAGGGATATAATGCTGAGCTCACTGCCCATTACCAAGAGGCCTGCGATGGCTCCGATGATAGCCAGCGGTAATGCCAGCATAATCGCAAAAGGATCGATATAGCTTTCAAATTGGGCCGCCAAAACAAAGAAGATAAACAGCACAGCCATGGCCAGGGCAATGATCATGCCTGTAAAGGCCTCATTCATTGACTGGGTCTGGCCTGTAGTGACAATTTTATATCCTGCCGGCATTTTTATACCGGCCGTTTTTTTATCAAACTCTTTATTAAATTCACCAAGCGTAGTACCGCTCAGGTTGGCAGAGATGGTAATCTGCTGCTGATTATCATAACGTTTGATTTGGGCCGGACTTGTGGCATATACAGTATCAGTGATTTGAGACAGTGGCACCATATCGGCTTGACCGTTGCCCCCACGTAAATAAAGCTTATTGACATCAGCGAGACTGCGACGCGCTTCAGGATCTAAAATAACCCTTACATCGTAAGCATCGTCCCCTTCCTTAAACTGTGTCACTATTTTACCGTTAAACATGGTCTGCAGTGAATCGGCAATATTAGCCGCCGAAATGCCAAGGTCATATGCCCTGTCACGGTTAATGACAACCTGCGCGTCAGGATTACCGGCTTCATGACTGGAGGTTACCTCAACAGCCCCCGGTATGCCGGCAGCAAGTTGTTCTACCTGTTCGGCAATATCGGCCAGTGTTTCCAGCGACTGCCCCTGGATGACAATAGATACCGGCTTGCTGCTTGACATTCCCGACTTTTTGGATACACTAACAACGACACCCGTAATATCAGTGAACTTTTGCCGGAGATGACCAATGATCTCATCATCGCTAAGATTGCGTTCATTTTTCGCTGATAGCTGAACTAAAATATTGATACTGTTCGACTTCGTTACACTGTAGGTCATATTGACCTCAGGTATATTCCGGACTATCTGCGCCATACTATCGGCCAGCTCACCGACTGCCTGTACGCTCATACCCGGATCAACGGCAGCCGTTACTGTAAACTCTCCATTATCTGAATTAGGTATAAAGGTTGAACCGATTAGCGGCAAAAGCGCTAAGCTGCCCAGAAACAACACGCCGGCTAGTAGCATGACTTTACGGCGTTTTCCTAGCGCATAACGCAAAAATTCACCGTATTGGGCAGTAAATTTGTCAAACTTACGATTCCATACGAGCCAGGCCGAAGCTAACTTATTATCAGCCTTAATCTCGGAATGCTCCAAGTATTTGGCGGATAACATCGGCGTCAGAGTAAACGCAACAAACATCGACATCAGTACACTAGCAGCTACAGTAATCCCGAACTCTTGGAAAAATTGGCCGACAATGCCTGTCATCATACCTACCGGCACGAATACAGCAACCAAGGTCAGCGTCGTGGCCATAACGGCAAGACCTATTTCAGAGGTGCCGTCAATGGCTGCCGCAACTTTGTCCTTACCCATTTCCAGATGGCGTACGATGTTTTCAATGACAACGATAGCATCGTCGATCAACAGGCCGACAGCCAGCGACAGCGCCAGCAGTGACATTGTGTTGAGCGTAAAGCCCAGCACCTTCATCGCCAGAAAGGAGGAAATGACGGAAACGGGAATTGTAATACCGGCAATTATTGTACTGCGCCAGTTGCCTAGAAACAAAAACACAACGACAACGGCTAAAAGACCGCCGACAACCAGGTTGAACTGTACGTCTTTCACTGATTCATGGATAGCTTTCGAGTTATCACGGACTACTACCAGATCAACGCCTGGCGGCAGCTCTTGTTTAAGGCTTGCCAGCTGTTTTTTGACATTATCTACAACCTTAACAGTATTACTGCCCGATTGTTTCATAATTTCCAGACCGAGCGCCGGCCTGCCATCAAGCTTGGTAATTGTACTGACATCCGCCGTCGTGTCTTTAATGGCAGCAACGTTTTTAATATACAGCTGAACACCGTCACGTTGACCGACAGGGACATTAAGAAACTGCTCAGTCGATGTAATCGTACCTACCGCCCGCAAAGCTGTTTCCCGCTGACCATCAGTCACTTTACCACCAGGAGAATCAATATTTTCATCACGCAGACCGTTGATGACTTCCGGTATCGTCAGCCCGCAGGCCGCCATTTTGTTACTGTCGAGTCGAACCTGTATTTCCCTGTCAAGACCCCCTTGAACGGTAACCGCAGCTACACCGTTAATTGCTTTTATCCGCTTTGTCAGCGTATCTTCAGCCAGTATTGTCATCTCCCGTTGACTGATGTCCCCGGTCAGAGCAATCGACATAATGGGGGTATCGTCAGGGTCAAACCGGGCAATAACCGGCGCTTTGGCGTCTGTCGGCAATATGGCCGACAAGCTGCCTACTTTGTCCCGCACGTTTTGGACGGCAGTATCAGCATTTGTTTCCAGGGTAAACTGAATGACTGTTACCGACGATCCTTCACTTACCGTTGACGTTACATGATCAACACCGGCCACCACACTAACGACATCTTCAACCTTCTGTGTTACCTGCGTTTCGATTTGCTCCGGCGCTGCACCGGGATAAAGCACGGTGACCGCGACTACTGGTATTTCAACATTGGGGTACTGGTCGACATTCAAGGACATATAACTAACTAAGCCTAGAACGACCAGCGCCAAAATGATTACCGTAGCAAATACCGGACGCTTAATACTAATCTCAGTAAGTTTCATGGCCTGCTCCCCTACTCTATTTGGCTGACGCGTACAACAGCTCCGTCTTTAATCCGGTTTACACTGCTGGCAATAACTTGCTCACCGGCTTGTAAACCCGATGTAACGGCGATTGTACTGCCGTCTACTTGCCCTATTTCAATTTGGCGGCGAATAGCCTTGCCATTCTCCACTACAAAAACATAATATAATCCTTGTTTTTGCGCGACAGCCTGTTGGGGAACGGTAAGCACTTGAATACTATCGCCTGTTAGCAATTGCACATTGGCAAACATACCGGCTTTCAAGTTGCCGTCGGTATTGTCAATCTTGATTTTAGTGCGAAACATCCGGCTAACCGCCCCGGCTTCCGGATTCATAACCTCAACAATACCTGGAAATACGGCGCCGGGGTAAGCATCAACAGTGACATTCGCCTTTTGTCCGATTTTGACGCGGCCTAAATCCTTCTGTTCAACATTAATGACAGCATAGACCTGGTTAATATCCTGCACGACCATCAGCGCCGCTCCTGGCGACACAACTTGACCGATCGTTGCCGTTTTATTGGCAATGACACCGTCAACCGGTGAAGTAATCAGGCCATAGCTATACTGCTGTGCCGCACTGCTTTGACTTGATACGGCACTCGATAAGTCGGCGTCCGCTGTTTTCAATTTAGCTTTAGCATTATCTAGCTGCTGCTCAGAAACAGCCCCGTTATCAAACAACATTTGATAACGATTAAAATCGTTCAGCGCCAATTCATAGTTAACCTGCGCTTTTCTTACAGCATCCTCGGCCTGGCGGGCAGAGTTTGCTAATTCTAACGATTCCATTTTGACCAAGGGAGTACCGGCTTTCACTTGCTGCCCTTCCTGAACCAGCACCTGCTCGATGCGTCCGGAAATTTTAGCACTCACTGTCGCTGAAGTCTGACCTTCCACTGAACCATTAAAGGCTAAACTAGGTACTGTATCCGCATATTCAACCGGAGAGACTTTTATACTGATTGCAGTGTCAGCCTCGTTTATTTGATTTTTGCCAGCTAATATGCCACTACGCACGACCAAAGTAATTCCAACCAATAATATCAGGGCAATTATCCAGTGTTTAGGTTTCAATCTTGTCATTTTAGCCAAACTCCCTGCGTTAAAATAATTTTTCCAAAACATTCCTACCGGTCGGTATGTTAAGACTAAAAATATTAGCGCTCTGTTGCCCGCGCTAAGTGTTCAGCAAGACCCACACATTATCCATCATACGTTTGCGCATATCCGGTTGCCTAAAAGAGGTTCCCAGCGTTTTTTGACCATTGACAAGTGACAAAATATTTGCTGCCAAAGCATAACTGTCAATTCTACAGCTAAGCTCTCCCTGCTCCACCGCTGCTTGAATTTTTTGGGCAAAAGCCTCACAGATCAGGACCTGGCTTTGTTGAAACTTTTCCTGTATGTCGGGAAAGAGCCGCATAATTTCTATGGCAAAATGCATGTGATCAATACGGCATTCTCTTTTTAATCCAAATAGCTCTTTCGCATATCCCTCAAAAATGTCATCAACCAACAGCAGTTGCAAAACTTGCTGAATACTATGTTTGTCACTTAGCAAGTCGGTATACTTTGCTTGAAACCGGTCAAGCAAAAAATGAAACGATGTACGTAACAAATCATCCTTGCTGGAGAAATAATGATAAATTCCTCCTTTGGTAATACCAAGCTCATTCGCAACATCAAGCAGGGAAACAGACTTATAACCACGTACTAAAAACAAGCGCAATGCTGCAATGATAATACTTTCTTTCGTCATGTTATCAGCGGCCCTTTCCTTAAGCTAGGCACTCACATACCTACTAGTCGGTATGTCGATATTATCGCGTATAATTACCCTATTGTCAATAGCATACTCTTCCTGGTAGTTCATTTTCATTCTCATAACATCGAGTCAAGACTCCCGCCTCTACGGCGGCTTTAGTTCAGGTGGAGCAGACTCTCCACCTGAACCTCTGACGTTTCAGCTTTGCGAAACAAATTCACTTGGCTAAATATGGAATCAAGTTCAAAGTCAGTGACATGAAATTCATCGCTGATTGTCCATGACTGATAATGCTTTTCTCCATTTTTATTGGGCTGTGAATAATTATACCACGTTTCTTATTTTAAGGATAGGCCCTTGGTGCTGGAGCGGATTTGATATACTATACAAAGCTGTTGGCGGCTTTTAAGAAAAGTCGCATTGATTGCGTTTGATATGCCTGATAATTGTCGTGACAAGCAACAAAAATATCTTTTACGCCACGGTTTTTAAGGTCTGAGCATACTGCAGCCTAAAAAGATGCGCTCTCGTTTTCGCTCAGCCAAATGCCCAGAATGTCCTTTTGCCCCTCTGTGTCGATACCTAAAACGCTATATACACATTTATTGATAATTTTACCATCCTTGCGGACTTAAATATCCGCCGTCAAAAAATAGGATTGGATATACTGCCTCTAACGGCCGATTTTGCCACTCGTTGACTTCCTGTAAAATCTTATCGGTTATCCGTGATATTAGGCTTTGCGAAATGTCCGCGCCATAAAATTTCCCGAAGATTGTCCTCTATATCGCGCTGCGTCATGCCTTTGGCGTACATCGCCATAATTTTGCTTTCGATTTCATCTGTGCGAATTTGTCGCTTTTCTATATTTTGAGGTTCAAAACTGCTGTTACGATCGCGAGGAATACTGATTTGCGCTTCGCCGTAGTCGCTGGTTATGGTTTTTGTACCATATTCATTTCGGCTGTTACCACTGTTGTTGCCTATTATGCTGTGTTTCTCATAACCTAGATGTTCTTCCATTTCTACTCCCAATATTTGTTTCTACTGTTCCGGCAAATAGTTGATTCAACTTGGCATGTATGTCGCCCGTTGTCTTGCAGTCACTAATTATTAGGGATATCAATTCTTTTGTGCTCACGTTTATAATCTCCTTTTTCCTTTTTGTGGAGATTATTTCCATTAACACGGTCGGTTAATCGGCCTCGTCTTTTCTCCTTTGGAACGCTTTTTCCGGCAAGGGGCTGGGTGAACCGGGGTTACCAGGGTTGTCGTGGTCACCGCCGCTATAATCTCGGACTACTTGCGTGTTCTGTCTTTAAGTCATTCTTCAATAGGTAAAGCTGCTTTAAGTAATACTTTTATTGATAATTTCATTTGTTTGTTTACTTCCGCAAAGGCCGATTTCCATGTCATTCCCCATAAGTGTCTTCTCACTTGCTGTTTATTTCATTGGTTCCTCTTTAGATTTTTCTCCGGTCGAGCAGGCGAACGCCTTGCGGCATCCGCCCCTCATGGATCCGTGCAGGCGCAATTAACGCACAAGCAAATTTTGATTTCAACCGTCTCATACAAGTGATCATTCAAAAGATTTTTTATGTCCGTCTGGCGTGCAGGCATTTCTCTGCTAGAAGTTACCAAATATCGTAAAGAGGATGATTGCTAGGAATGAAGCCGATCCTTTAATTAGCGATATGATTGCTACATCCAGATACGACGTCTTATGCGTTAGCCCGCAGACGACAAACATGGTAATCAGGGCGCCGTTATGCGGCGTAAGACTTAAGCCGCCTGACGCAATAGCAGCCACCCTTGTCATGATATCAAGGGGGACACCGGCCTGATTGGCCCAATCAAGCCATTGCTGACCCATTAGGTCCAGGGCGATGGCTAAGCCGCCAGAGGCGGAACCGGTGACACCTGCTAGAACATTACTGGCGACAGCCATCGACCATAGGGGTGTGTCACCAATTCTAATGGCCATAAGTCCGTCAAGAATGTGTTTGAAACCGTCTGATGACGACATTATGCTGCCAAACCCTACGAGAACAGCCGTATTCATAATGGCCAGCAGCGAGCCGTTCGCACCGGCATTTAACGATTTCAAGATGCCTGACCAGCCCTGGTTAAAGTGGTTGCGCCCCATGATCAGTATTAATAAAGAACCCGCCGTCAAGGCGCAAATAGTGGCCCAAGAGCTTGATATATTCTTGATTCCCGGCACCAGTAAAGGCAGTTTCATATCCTTGAAGGGATCTAACAGAGCAGCATCCCATGTCATGATGCGGCCCATATAAAAATTGATACCAAGTACGGCGATCAGCGGAATAATGGCGTATCCAGCTTTGATGCCAGGCTTGCTGTCATCAACGTTAAGGGGTTCGTTGATGTGATTTTCGCCGTAGCCTTCGCCTGCTGCCACAGCCCGCTTATGGCGATAGGCCATATAAAAGTACGAGGAAAGCCATAGGGCCGTACCTGTTATGAGACCAATGCCTGGGCTGGCATAAATGGTGGTGCCGAAAAACGTAGCGGGGATAATGTTTTGAATCTGCGGTGAACCCGGAAAGGCCCCAAGCGTGGCCGTGAAGGCCCCTATGACCAGAGCGCCGACTATAAAGCGTTTAGGAATATTTGCTTCTTTGTAGAGCGCCGCAGCAAAGGGATACACGGCAAATGTTACAACAAGGAGACTAACTCCGCCATACGTTAAAATACTCCCTGTCAAACATACGGACAATAAGGCTCTTTCTTTGCCAAAGTATTTGATAATGGCTTTGGCGATGCTGCGAGCAAAACCACTATCGCCCATGAGCTGGCCGAAAATAGAGCCGAGAAGAAAGATGGGAAAAAATCTTTTTATATAACCTACTGTTTTTATCATAAATAATTCGGTAAAAGAAGGCAGAACTGCATTTCCAGCCAAAGCTACGAGCAATAATCCGCAAAAGGGAGCTATGATTACTGTCGAGAAGCCACGAAACGCCATATACATGAGAAGACACAAACCTATCAAAATGAGTAGCACATCCACTTATAAACCCCCCTTTTATATATCGAAACAATCAAATGCAGCTGGAAATTTCAAACTAATTTTCCTAGTACTCCACCAACTTAGCCTTATGGTTGATAGCGGCTAAGCTGGGTGGAGCAAGCAGTTAGAGGACAGCCTGGATAACTAACAGTAAGATAGGGCATAGTCGCTCCATCTCCTTAGCGGTTTGACTATCCGGGCAGGAACGGTTAGGAAATCATAGTTTTAAGATTAGGGCTTACTTCGAAAGAAAATCCTGTTACACTTCTGACATAATCCACATCTACTTCAGGTGCGATTGCTTTTAAAACTCGCTTGCCGTTTTCAAAGAAGATCATCGCCAGTTCGGTAACCACGATATCAGCTTCACCATAACCGGTGACCGGCAGAGTGCATTCCTCTATGAGCTTTGGAGCACCTTTGCTCGTATGCATCATGGCAATAACAACTTGTTTGACGCCGACTACTAGATCCATGGCTCCGCCTACTCCCAGCATTTTGCCATTGGGAATAATCCAATTGGCCACATTGCCGTGCTGGTCTACCTCAAAAGCGCCAAGCACAGTCGTGTCAACATGCCCGCCCCTGATCATGCCGAAGGACGTAGCGCTGTCAAAAAACGCGCATCCCGGCGCTTGTTTTACGGGCTGCCTGCCCGCATTGATAAGCTGAGGGTGGATTTCATCTCCCACGGCAATTGGACCTACGCCAAGCATGCCGTTTTCAGCTTGGATGAAGACATTGTCATTATCAATATAATTGGCTACTTGGGTAGGGATGCCGACCCCGAGATTGAGTATAGTAATGTCTTCGGTATCATTAAATAATGCGGCAATGTTTTTTGCAATTCTAGCGTTGGCAACTTCCTTATCGATTATTACCATGTTAGTTTCCCCCCTTGACAATGGCATTGACAAAGATATGCGGTGTTATAACAGCTTCGGGATCAAGTTCGCCTGCCTCAACGATCTCCCCGACCTGGGCAATCGTATACTTTGCCGCCGTCGCCATGGCGGGATTAAAGTTTCGCGCCGATTTGCAATATACCAGATTGCCCAGTTCATCGGCTTTTTCGGCCTTAATCAAGGCCACATCGGCATACAGGGCTTCCTCAAGGACGTATTGCCTACCGTTATATTCTCTGACTTCCTTGCCTTTGCCAAGCTCGGTTCCTGCCGAGGCCAGGGTGAAGTAGGCGGGAATTCCGCAGCCCGCTGCTCTAATGGATTCAGCAAAACTCCCTTGGGGAATTAACGTTACCTGTATTTTACCTGCATTGTTGGCTACGGCCACATCAGTGTTCCAGTTATAAAAGTTGCCGATTAACGCTTTGATTTGATTGTTTGAAAGCAGCTTTCCAAGCCCCACTCCTGGCGATCCCAGGTCATTACTGATGATGGTTAAGTCTTTTTTATTTGTCCCTACCAATGCCTCAATAAGATCGTCCGGGCAGCCCCGCAAACCAAAACCGCCAACCATAATCCTATCGCCATCTTTGATTTTGGACATAGCCTGTTCGATAGTTATTATTTTATTTACTCTGCTCAAGGTCGTCACACCCTCCTATTTATCAACATTTTCAAAGGCCATAGCCATACCGAGTCCGCCTGCGATACAGATAGATGCCATGCCGTATTTTGTCTGACGCTTTTTCATCTCATGAATGAGTGTTGTCGATATTCTCGCACCCGAGCAGCCCAAAGGGTGACCCAGGGCGATGGCGCCGCCATTGACATTTAATTTGTCCATGTCGATATTCAGTTCTTTAGCACAGGCTACTGCCTGGGCGGCAAAGGCTTCATTGATTTCGACAAGGCCAAAGTCTTCCATTTTCATATTTAGTTTAACGAGCAATTTTTGAGTCGCTAGAACAGGGCTGATTCCCATAATCCGCGGATCTACGCCTGCTGCGGCTGCGCCAATGATTTTCGCTATTGGCTTCAGACCCAGTTTCTCGGCTTTTTCTTTTGACATGAGAATTAATGCGCAGGCTCCGTCATTTCTACCTGATGCATTACCGGCTGTTACCATTCCATCGGCAAAAATCGGCTTTAGTTTGGCCAACTTTTCAAAATCTGTTGAACGTTTAGGATATTCATCGACAGCAAAAACAATGGGGGCGCCTTTTCTTTGGGGCAATATGACAGGGACGATTTCCTCAGCAAAGCGACCGGCATCAATGGCTGCAATTGCCTTTTGCTGGCTTGCAAGAGCAAATTCATCCTGTTCGGTTCTCGACACATTGAATTGTTTGGCGACAGTATCAGCGGTCTGAATCATATTAAAAGTGCCATAAATCTCGTTAGGCTGTGATTTGGGCTGGCTTTCGATGTTCGGATCGATAAAAGCGGTATTGCCGCTGCCCACGCCAAACCTGGCGTTTCTGATATAGAACGGCGCTGTGCTCATGCTTTCTACGCCGCCGGCTATTACAATATCGGAATAACCGCATTGAATCTGCTGCATACCGTTCAATATTGCCTGCATACCTGATGCGCACTGTCTATGCACAGTATAAGCAGGCACTCCTTCGGGCACTCCCGCCATCAACGCCGCGACCCGGGCGATATTTGGCGCGTCGGTTGTCTGCTTGGTCTGACCAATGATAATTTCATCAATGCATGATTTATTGAGGCCAATGTTTTCAATAGCACCGGCAATAACGGTTTGAGTCAGAACTTCGGGCTGGACGTCTTTTAAGGTTCCGCCAATAGAGCCTATTGGCGTTCTTACTGCTGAAACGACAACTACCTCTCTCATTCATTAACCCTCCTAAGAATTATGTTTCTCCCTGTTTTTAAGGAATTTTAGGACATCGATAAGATCCTGGTTTTTCTCGGCAGTTACTTCGTCTTTTACCCGGCTTCGCCAATCGTAAAAGCCTTCTCCGGTTTTTAAACCCAATTTGCCTTCGTCAACTTTGTCCGATAGAATTTTTAAAGGGACACGCGTATTTTCTAAGTCTTCATATAAATAGGACGCAATTGATAAATGCGTGTCCAAACCGTTGAAGTCCCTTTGCTCAAGGGGGCCTGTGAATAAAAGGCGGGGCGCAAGGCTGCTTTTTACAACTTCATCGACGCCTTCCGGTGTCGCTATGCCCTTTTGCACGAGAGACATAGCTTCTCTGGCAAGAGCGTGCTGTAATCTGTTGCCGATAAAACCAGGTAAATCGATGGCAACTCTAACGGGTTTTTTCCCTGCATCGGCAAGGGCTGTCATAACCGTTTCCACTGTTTCTTCCGACGTTTCATTGGCGCAAATCACTTCAACAAGGGGAATCAAGTGAGCGGGCATAAAAAAGTGGGTGCCGATTAGTCTACTTTTTCTTGCAACGCATTTGGATAAAGTATTGATGGAAATTCCTGAAGTATTTGTGGCAAAGATAGTTTTAGCAGGACACAGTTCTTCTAATTGTGTGAAAAGTTGTTCCTTTAACTCCAGTCTTTCTGGAATGGCTTCCAGCACCAGATCCACATCGCTTGTGCAGCTTGATAACTTATCACTTAGCTGTATACGATCTAGCGTAGTCTGTACCGTCTTCTCCTCAATGAGTTCATTATTCACCATGAGCTTAAGATGTCTCTCAATGTTCTTTTTAGCAGTCTGTAATATGTCCATATTCAAGTCATTGAGAAAAACACTGTTGCCTGCCTGGGCAAATATCTGAGCAATACCATTGCCCATAATGCCTGACCCGACTACTAATACTTTCATAATCATCCCTCGTTTCTCGTTCTGCTACAGAATTATTCTAATAATAAGACAGGCTTAATCACTTTTTTTGCAAGGCCGTCTTCAATTGCCTGGAGACCTTTTTCAAATGGATAGGATGCGATTAAGGGCTGCAGGTTTAATTGCCCGCTTGCTACCAGTTGAAGGGCTTGTTCGTAATTTTCCCATAAGCAAGTGTAGCTTGTATTGATTTGAATCTCATTACGAACAAAGCTTGTGAAGAAGACTTCGTTTGGTCTAGAATAAATGCCCAGCAATGTTACGGAACCGCCTTTTCTAACAAGGGCCATGGCTGACTGTACCGCCGAAGCTGCGCCTGAACATTCTACGGCAACATCAACTTGTTTTTTGCCGGTCACTTTTTCTATTTCGGCCGCAATATCCTGCTGCTCGGCGTTTAATGGAATGAAGCCCATTGCCCGAGCGATAGGCAGACGCACTTCCTCGTCGACATTTGTGCCTACAACGAACACTGTACTTGCGCCGATAAGTTGAGCGCCCTTTGCCGCCATGAGGCCTACTATTCCCGGGCCGTATACGACGACGACATGACCTGGCCGGATATCACTGCGGTCAAAGATAGCGTGAAAACTAACTGCGCAGGGTTGCGCTAAGGCCGCTTCGGCAAAGGTTACTCTCTCGGGTATGTGATGCACGATTTTTTCGGGAACTAGTATATACTCTGCCATCGCACCATTAATATGAAGCCCGGTCATTTTGCTGCTTGTGCAAATATTTGTACGCCCTTCATGGCAGTTTTGACATTTGCTGCAATATTGATTTGACTCGCCCATTACCCGTTGCCCTGGTTTAAACAAGGTCACCTCCGCTCCAACTGCCTCCACTATACCGCCATATTCATGACCTAAAATGACGGGAATATCCATGAACTCATAACCAGGTGGGTATTCATAAGCATGAAGATCGCTGCCGCAAATGGCCGATGCGCATATTTTGATCAATACCTGATCACCTTTCGGCTCCGGTTTGGGAACATCCATAAATTCTACCGCACCATATTTGCGTTCGGTCTTGACAAATGCTTTCATAAAGAATGATCGCCTCCTCCTATTTCTACTTCTATTTTTATCATTTGCTTAATAAGAAAAAAGTCCTTCGTTGAAGGACTTAAATAAACAACCAGGCTTTTGTACGTTTATACAATTAATTTTACAATTGTCAGGAATAATATGCGTAAAGAACAAAATACTATATTGTTAATTGTAGCAATGCACAAAACAGACCTATCATGACATACCGGCAAATAAAAAGAACCTATAGAATAGACCTTTTTGTCCATTCTATAGTTCCGATTTACAGGTCAAGAATTATACTTAAACTTGTTTCAGCAAAACTAAAACATCGGGGATCCAGGTGGAGAGTCTACTCCACCTGGACTGAAGCCACCTGTAGAGGCGGGAGTCTTGACTCAATGTTTAAGATAAAGACCCAGGCTGTTATATGTTCATACAATTGATTCTGCAGTTATCGGGAATAATATGCGTAAAGAATAAACGATATGTTATTGACTGTAGCAATACACAATATAGGCTGTTGTAATGACATACCGCCCCTGGGCGGAAAAGAAGTCGTAACCCGTAAGGCTTTTAATTTTATTCAAGCGATACCGGACTGTATTTGTATGAACAAATAAGGCTTCAGCCGCTTGCTCCAGTTCATTGGAAAACATAGTCGCTTCAATTGTCGACAAAATTTGCGTATTATAGCGCTTGTCCTGCTCCAGCAAGGGATGAATGACATTTGCAAGCAAGTATTCCTGTTCGGGCGTGCCGATTGTCCGTAACAGTAAGTTTCTAACAAGGTAATGTCTATAGTAGAAGATACCGCCTCTGCCGAAGACAGAACTGGCCTTGAGCGTGCTCTTGGCAATTTTATAGCTTGTGTGAATATCCCTGGCGTTCACGACAGAAGAGCCAATACCAATAGCAATATGCGAAACATTATCGCTCACCTTATCACTAAGAGTCTTTAAAAAAAGATGCGCATCGGCGTCATTAAATTTTTCATTGCTTCCAATAATAACCATTTCATTTGTTTTGTTAATGACGATTGCGTTACCTAAGAGTTCCTTGATTATATTACAGCAAGTTACGCTTGAACTTGTCGGCAAAGATAAATATTTTTCATCTCTTTCTTGAACGATGATAATCCGATAGCGTTGCTGATGCTTCAAGCCATGTAACGCTAGCCTGTCCTTTAGTTCCTGCTCGACTAAATTGCGTTTATACAATAATTCATCAAGTAAAGCAGCCAGCATCTTCTGCTCTGTTTCCATCTGATCGATGAGCTTCAGAGTCAGAAAGGTCGTTAGCTGGCTTGCCATCAATTTGTCCTTCTCGCTGAGCTGATCAACGTCGGTAATAATCAAATAACCTAATACCTGTTTATGTGACACACATGGAAAAATATAAAAATTACCACAATCAACCGGGTTCAGCACTTCTCCATGCCTACCAAGGTACTTTTTGAGCTTTTCTCTCTCATTTTGCGCTCTGCCACGAACATATTTCTCATAGCTGCCTAATAGGGTTAAATCAGCTCGGAAGCAATAAACACCGCCGCCTTTACGCCTGCCAAAACCCTGGATATATTCTGCAAAATCACCGCTCATTAACGCAACTTTTGTTAGTTCTTTATAGTGAGAATCGAGTTCCAACAAAATATTCGTCTGGTAATTATTGAGTTCGGCAGTAATTGTTTGGATTATTTCGCGAAATTTCGTGTTTTTCCTGACAGCAAACAAAGGTACGTCGTATTTATTGGCAATATCTATCATTTCTTGCGGCACGGCCTCAACAAACCGGCCCACTTTCACACCGATGCCGGATACGCCGCGCTTGGCTAGTTCGGTGTAGTTGAGGATTTGCAAATCCTTGTGATCTTTGAATGCATATAGTGTTGTTAAAACGAATTCTCCGCCCGATACCCATTCATAAAAGTCCGGTGTCTCACTGACGGTGATGTACGTAACCACATTGTTAATGCCGGCATGTCCAGCTACCAAAGTTGTGGCTTGTGAAAAGGCTTCCAGGTTTATTATCTTTTCAATAGTTACTGTCATCGGCGCCACCTCTGTTCAAAGAATATGTTTCCGCGGAAGTCCGAAAGGCTTAAACTATACGCGTTTGCAAAGGCAAGCGCTTTTTTGTTTACCTCCGGAAAATCCGGGAATTTATGAAATTGATTGTTAAATATCACGCGTGTTAATAAACCAGAAAAACCCAAAAAGGAAAGTGGATTAGCGTGGGAAAAACTCCCGACGCTCTCCGTGTTAAGATGCCCAAAAAAGTCTTGTTTTACCAACGGTTACCGTAATTAAATCGATAAGGAGCAATTCTTTAGGAAAGTGATATTGATGATCCTCCATTCTTATCCGATGACTAAGCCGCTCTTAGGCTCCCGCTTGCAGAAGCGGGAGCCTAAGAGCGGCTTAAGTCCCATAAGGTCGACAAACGCTTCAGATGGGGTAAAACCCCCACCTGAAGCGTTTGTCTCTCTTTATCCTGGCTAAACTAAATTTATATCCATTATTTTCTATTTAGCGCTAAAATATCGCCACCATTAGTCTAAGCTAATCTTCTTTATTGTTTGAGCCATCTGCTGCTGGTGGCTGAACTAATCTCTTGATAATTTGCGCCAGATCAACTCCCGATACATTTTTCAGCATTTCCGGGGCCGTGGCCATTAAAGAGGTCACATATTTACTAACACGGACAGCGCCATCTCCCTCTCCGGTATCGACAATGGTGAGGTTATCAATTGACTTAAGCGGCTCTGCTATTTTGCCGGCCAATTCGGGCAGCATCTTAACGACAATGTCCAATACAGCGGCCTCGCCGAATTTTTCAAAGGCCTCTGCCAACTTTTCTTTAGCATCAGCTTCTGCCAGACCTTTCAACCGGATAATATCAGCATCAGCCGTTCCCTTGGCTCGCTCCGCATCGGCAATAGCTAAACCCTCGAGACGTTTCTGTTCGGCATTAGCTTTGGCTTCAGCTTCAATGCGATATTGGAGGGCATCAGCTTCCCGCATTTGTCTGGCTTTAGCGGCTTCAGCAGCTTGTTCGACCGCATAGCGGTCAGCATCAGCCTTCTTTTTCACGTCGGCATCAAACTGTTTTTCGCGCCGCAGGATTTCCTTGTCCTGTACATCGATTTCCCGTTCTTTGCGGACAATCTCAATTTTCATCTGTTCTTCCGTCACCATTTGCTCCGACTTGGCCTTTTGAATATGGTAAGCCTGGTCGGCTTCGGCTTTGGCCGTGTCCTGTTCCCGTTTAAACTCAGCGATTTTCAGTTCCTTATCTTTATTGGCAGCAGCAATATGTGTATCGCGCAGCAGCTCAGCTTTCTGCCCTTCTTCTTCCGCCTGGGCCTTCTTAATCCGCGAGTCTCTGATGGCTTCAGCCTCGGCAATCTCTGCGTCTCTTTTCACTGCGGCAATCCGGGGCTTGCCAAGCGCTTCAAGATAGCCTTGCTTATCGCGTACATCTTTAATTGTAAACGAAACAATTTGCAGTCCCATCTTTTTTAAGTCTCTAGCCGCCACACCCTGGACTTCTTGGGCAAATTTATCGCGGTTGCGGTATACCTCCTCAACCGTCATCGTGCCTAATATAGCCCGGAGATGGCCTTCAAGCACCTCCTGCGCTTCACCTTTAACAGCCTCAGTCGGTTTACCAATAAACTGTTCGGCCGCAGTAGCTACATCATCGATCGAGCTGCCCACCTTGATGATGGCCACGCCGTCAGCCATAACAGGAACCCCTTGCTCGGTATAGACTTCAGGTGTCGACACATCAAGCTTATGCGAAAGCAATGATAGCTTGGCCGATTGTTGAAATACGGGAACAATAAATGCGCCTCCGCCTCTGACAATTTTAATTTTGCGCCCCGTATCGTCAGTTAAGACGTCGCCCCCCAACAAAAAGGAACCGGTAACGATCATAGCTTCGTCTGGACCGACTGTTTTATACCGCGCGCCAAAAGCCAGCCCTAAAATAACAATAACGATAAGGACTAAAACAGGAATAGTAAACAAAAAACCGGTCGAACTAAAAAGAAGTTCTGTCATACTGTCTCTCCCCCGCTCTGTTGATTATTACGGTATACATACAAAACACCTTCTTTAATTTGAGCAACAATAATTTGAGTACCGGCCGGAAGTTCTTCCTGCTCCTGGCTCGCTGCCGTTTGGTTCGTATTACCTGCACCGATTCTAATCAGCACCTCGCCAAAACCGTTAACAGGTATAGGCACCGTGACTTCCCCTGCTCTACCGATAAGATCAGCGTTAAAAAAACCGGTTGAGTTTTCACAGTCCCGCATAGGCTTAACATACATGAAATATGTGAGACTTGACAATGCTACGGCAATTGCTACTGCAAGTAGAGCTATTTCAACTTTTTCAAAGCTGCTATAGTAGGTTAGTAACAGCCCTGAGCCGCCAAAACCGGTTATCCCCCCTACTAAAACCATTGGATGCAGCCACGCCACCTGATCAAAGGAAATTTCTGTTGCAGCAGTCAGTGCACTATCTAACATGTCACCAAATATGAATGTAACTACCGCAAAAACTGCACCGAAGATGAGACTGCCCCAATATAAGTCCAGCATACAACCCCTCCCAGCAGCGGTAAAATCGGGACAAATTGTCAGTCAACAGGCTCATAGCGAATTTCCCAGGTCAAAGTCCCGTTGCGGGAAGAATCTTTAAAGATGGCTCTTTCGCGCATACTGTAGCCCAAAACCACAATCTCCGCCGCCCTTCTTTCAGGCGAAAACTGCTTATCTTGGGTACCAGGACTAATCTGCTCAATCTCGCCATTTTCCCACAAAATTTTGATCATTGACTTTTCGGCATGTTCACCTGTTGCCTGAAAACTGACAACAGTGATGTTGCGGGCAGCCCGACCAGCAATCGTTTGCTTCAGCTCCACTTTGCCTTTAAAAGGCACCTCAATGCCATATAGTACCCTGAGCGAAGGCAGCGGCGTGATGGTAACGGTATTTGATTGGTCTGCAGTCTCTGTGGGAGTAGTTTCAGGAGGAACAGCGCGTCGATCGATCTCAAGAAAAACCAGATAACCGCCGGCAATAATAATCAGCATTGATAGGGCGCCTAGAACAAAGCTTTTCCACGAAGTTAGCATCTGCTTCACCTGCCTTGGCTATGTCTGTTTTATTTATGTCTAGCGCCTTGGGACTATAGGTATTACTGCCTTACTCATCACGCTCTAATGAATAATCCAGAAGCTTGGTTTTAGGATGATTGGCATCTAAAAGCTTAAATAAAGCGTCAAATTCAGTTGTGCTATATACAGGTATGCGCCGCAACAAGTAAATATTATCCTGTTTAGGATGATTAAGGCCTGTCAGTACAGTAAAAGCGGCCTGATACCCGGTATTAACCACAAGCTGCCATGTGCGAAGATCATAAGATCCATAAGGATAGGCAAATAAATCGACTCCTGTTTTCGTTACAGGCCTGAGTTTTTTCTGTATGTCTCTTATCTCCCGGTATGATTCAGCGCGCGTCAGAGCTGTCAAATCAGGGTGCGTCATCGAATGACCGCCAAACGTAATACCATAAGCGGACATTTCCCTGATTTGTTGGCTTGAAAGCCGATCTTCCCGGTCAACGTTGATGCCAACCATAAACACTACAGCAGTAAAATCTTGTTGTTTTAGTATGGGAAAAGCATATGTATAATTATCCTCATAACCGTCATCGAGAGTAATAAGAATCGGTTTATCCGGCAAGGCAACCGGTTCCTCTCTCATATAGGATAAAAACTGGTCAGGTGAAATAGTCTGGAAGCCGGCTTTTTTCAGCATAACCATTTGACGCTCGAATTCAGCAGGAGTGACGGCAAGCTTGCTCACTCGGCCAGCCTCATCATTATTAACCTGATGATATAATAGAACAGGGATACCGTTAAGATGTTGCGCAACCGTTACATTTATAAAACCAAATAGTAAAAATAACACCAGCAAGCATATACGGCCATACCTGACCGCTCCCGAGAAGAACATTAAACCCACTCTCCCTTTGTATCTTTATTAAGAAGCATTTTGCCTTATCTCTTAGTGACATACTCCCACCACCTACGCTAATGCTTAGAGGTGGGGGCTTCTTGGGACGTATCAGCTAACGCCGATATATTTACTAAGCTATCCCCGTTTGCCCAACGGTTCTGTATTGCTGATTAGGCTATACCAAGTAATCGGCAGCCTTCGTTTTTGATATTGATAGCAGCATTTATGTCGCGGTCTAATTCTTCTCCACAATAGCTACAAGTCCACATTCTAACGTAATGTTAGTTCTTTGTTTTTATTGTTACAGAATTGGCACATTTTACTGGAAGGAAACCACTTGTCGATAATGACTAACTGTTTTCCTTGTTCAGTAAGCTTGTAGGCAAGAAAAGTTTTTAGCATACCAAAACCGTTGTCACTTGTAGACTTTGCCAAATTCAGACTTTGTGCCATACCACGCATATTTAAGTCTTCGATTACGATTGCTGAATAGGCATTGGTTATCTGCCTGGACAGCTTATGCAAGAAGTCTTTACGTTGATTGGCTACCTTCTCATGCAGTTTGGCTACTTTACGGCGTTGCTTTTCACGGTTTTTACTACCTTTTTGCCGTTTGGATAATTTGCGCTGCGCCTTTTTAAGTTTGGCTTCAGCTTGACGGTAGAATTTGGGGTAGTCCGCATTGTTTGCTTGGTTATCGACAAACAATGATTTAGACGAATAATCCAAGCCTAACACCGTTTCTGTTGTTGGCGTTACAGGTTTTATATCGGCTTCGTATTCCACCAATACAGAAATATAATATTTGTCTGTAGGTGTTTTGTTTATGGTTGCGGACTTTATGACCGCATCTTGTGGCAGTTGACGATGAAGCTAAATTCCTACATCTTTTAGTTTTGGTAGTCGGATTGTCTTACTGTCAATCAATCGAATTGTACCGCCTTGATTGTTTGTAGTGTAGGATTTTCTGTCATGGTGTTTGCTTTTGAATTTCGGAAAACCAATTGGCTTATCCCGAAAGAAATTCTTATAGGCAGTCTGCAAATTGAGTTGAGCATTAGCTAAAGCTAGACTGTCAACTTCTTTGAGCCACTCAAACTCTTTTTTGAAGTCGGCAGGCAGCAAATATTTCTGTTGCTTCAA
>Ga0153941_1000154_pt1 | contig 33367 bp, 28 predicted proteins | sample TSNJ025MetaG_FD_104733 | JGI IMG/M metagenome (GOLD analysis project Ga0153941, IMG submission 104733) | Attine ant fungus gardens microbial communities from New Jersey, USA - TSNJ025 MetaG | ecosystem: Host-associated > Fungi > Mycelium > Unclassified | place: USA: New Jersey, Brendan T. Byrne...
CCCGGGTTCGTAAATCCGCAGAATAAGGACGCGTCATTCGCATCTCCCAAATCAATGCGGATAGGGAATCAGAATTCACCCGAAAAGGGAATCCCGATTCAAACAAAAAACAGCACGCTCTAGCTATAATAAAGCATATTTGGGCGGATATCTTACGATCTCAATACCGATTCCGCTTTGCAGAGGCTTGCGAGCATTCGGGCAGCTTTTCATGGTTTTTGTGCAGATTTCATGCAGAAGCAGAAAGTGACAAAAGAGCTTCGCCCTGATGCGTTTGCAGATCAGCGAGAAATACAAGCCATTCAAAATGAGTTTGTTGTCAGATGCAGCGAAACATCGGCACCCGGTCGGGCATATCGTCGGTGGCGGGCTCGAATTTGCCTGTTGTATTCTCTCGTATGAGGAGATGCCCGGTCGCCACTCCGAAATAAGCACCATGCAGTTGCAACCTTCCCTGTTCAACCGAACTGCGAACATAGGGAAAAGTCATCAGATTCCTCAAGCTGAGTTCAACGGAGGCAAATTCAAGACGGCGCAGGTAGGTGTCTCTATCATTCTCGCTGCGTGGCCCGAGACTTGCGGCAGCAGGCGCAATTTGAGACATCCAGCGGCCAATGAAATCACCCGGGGAGAGAGGTTCTGCCACATCAACGAACGCCCGGATGCCACCGCAATAAGCATGTCCGAGGATGATGATGTGCTTCACGTGAAGGGCCTGCACACCGAATTCCAGCGCCGCACTGGTGCCATGCTGGGAATCACGATCGGGCTCATAAGGGGGCACGAGGTTGGCGACGTTACGCACCACAAGCAATTCGCCAGGCGCCGCATCGAAAATCACTTCCGGCGAGACCCGTGAATCCACGCAACCGAAAACCATTATTTCAGGACGCTGCCCGGTCTCTGCCAGCGTCTCATAGCGGGAACGTTCGTTAACAAAGCGCCCCGCAAGAAATGAACGATATCCATCCTTAAGTCGCTCTGGAAACATAGATCGTCATTGCCCCATGAAACAAACAAAAACCGACGTGGAATGTAGAGCTCTTCCACGCCGGTTGGAAATTGTTTTTTTGAATAACGAAATACAAGCCGGAGCTATCCCGGTTTCACGCAAACCCTATTCCGCTAAAGCTGCCGCGCCGAGATTTACGGAATCTGCACCATAAATCACCGCGTCCCCTAATCCGGTAGCATCGGGCAGGAGATTTTCCGCATAGAAGCGGCATAGTGCGATACGCCCTGCATGAGCGGGATCATTGTCGCCGGCCGTGATTGCATCCGATGCGGACAGGGCCGTTTCGGCGAGTACCCCTCCGCCCTGAACTATTGCGAATAAACGCAGATAGGGGGTAGCTACCGCCAGAGCAGTCTCGGGATCGGCGGCAACCGCCTTGAGAAGAAAAGCCGTTGCCCGGTCCAGGCTTTCAACCGCCTCACGTAAACGGGCCCCGGTATGACCAAGTTCCTGCAGGTTTCGCTTTGCGACATGCTGAGCCGTTTTGCGAATGGTTGCGATCTGCGCCCTTGCGACACCGCCATGGGCGAGAGGCAGTTTGCGCATGACCAGGTCAATGGCCTGAATCCCGTTCGTGCCCTCATAAATCGCGGCAATACGCGCATCGCGCAGATGCTGGGCCGCCCCGGTCTCTTCGATGTAACCGGCGCCGCCATGAACCTGAATATTCAAAGATGCCACCTCGATACCGATATCGGTCGAGAATGCTTTGGCGATCGGGGTCAGCAGCGCTGCTTGCGCCATTGCCATTTCTTTGGTCTCACCGTCAGGTGAGAAGGTCGATTGATCAATCGCGGCGGCTGTCATGTAGCAGATACCACGCGCGGCTTGAGTCAGCGCTTTCATTGTCAGCAACATGCGCTTGACATCCGGGTGGGCGATGATCGGCGACATACCATCACCCTTGGCCACAGCCGACCGCCCCTGCCGACGCTCACCGGCATAGGCCAGCCCCTGCTGGAATGCCCGCTCGGCAATGGAAACGCCCTCGATGCCGACGGCAAGACGCGCGTTGTTCATCATCGTGAACATGCAGGCGAGCCCGCGGTTTTCCTCGCCGACAAGCCAGCCGACGGCACCGTCATTCGCCCCGTATTCCATGACGCATGTCGGTGAGCCGTGTATGCCGAGTTTATGCTCCAGGCTGGCGCAAACCACATCATTACGACTGCCATCCGGCAGGGCCTTGGGCACAAGGAACAGCGAAATGCCTTTTGTGCCCGCAGGAGCATCCGGCAGGCGCGCAAGAACCATGTGGATAATGTTGTCGGTCAGGTCATGATCACCATAGGTGATGAATATTTTCTGGCCCTTGATACGGTAGGTTCCATCTTGGTGGCGAAAAGCGCGGGCCTTGATGGCGGCTAGATCGGAGCCGGCCTCTGATTCCGTCAGGTTCATCGTCGCCATCCACTCGCCGGAAATGAGCTTGGCGAGATAGCGATCCTTGAGGTCTTTCGAACCGTGACTGTTCAGGGCTTCGACGGCACCCGTCGTGAGGATCGGGCCGAGGCAGAACGCCATCGATGCCGAACTCCACATTTCGTAACAGCTGCAGGCAAGAAGAAACGGCAATTCCTGTCCGCCATATTCAGCGGGTCCGGTGAGCGATCCCCATCCTGCTTCAGACCATGCGCGATAGGTTTCTTTCCAACCAGGGGCAGTGACAACCTTGCCGTCGATCTGTCTGGCTCCCTCCCGGTCTCCGATCCGGTTGAGGGGAGCGATCGCCTCATTGGCAAATCTTCCCGCTTCCTCGAGGATCGAAGAAACGACGTCAGAAGATAAATCTTTGAAAATTCCACTTGAAATAGCTTGTTCCAACCCTGCGACATGGTTCATAGCGAACGCGATGTCCGCAACGGGCGCACGATATGTCATTGCGTTTCTCCAGTTTGCGTTTCCCCAGATACGCCAAAAACGGCGAGGCGAAGTGGATAACGGAAGGTCGTCTGTTGTTATGGCTCGTTGTTGTGACGAATGTTGCAATATATCTTTATGGGTTGGCGCCAAAGGATCAACGCCGACCAAAGATTAAGACCGGAGTGAAACGTGGTGCAAACCGAATACCTCAAGGCAGATGAGCCGGGCTTTGCGCGCGCCGCCGCCTTGCTTCGTTCGGGCCTGTGCGTCGCCTTCCCTACGGAAACGGTCTATGGTCTGGGTGCGGATGCCTCCAATGCCACAGCAGTCGCCCGCATTTACGAAGCCAAGAAACGCCCGAGTTTCAACCCGTTGATTGCCCATTTTGAATCTGCCGAAGCGGCATTCGGGCAAGGCCGTTTCAACGATGATGCCATGAAACTGGCCTCCGCATTCTGGCCCGGCCCCCTGACATTGATCGTGCCTATGGCAGCAAACGGCACGGTGTGCGACCTGGCACGCGCCGGATTGAACAGTGTCGGTGTGCGAGTGCCGAGCCATCCCGCAGCGATAAACATACTTCGCCGCACAGGCACTCCGATCGTTGCGCCATCGGCCAATCGTTCCGGGCGTGTCAGTGCTACGTCCGCAGCGCATGTGCAAGAAGACCTGAACGGGCGAATCAGCGCCGTTCTCGATGGTGGAGAGACGGATGTCGGGGTCGAATCAACCATCGTCGACTGCACCGGCCCCGAACCGCGCCTGTTAAGGCCGGGAGGGATTCCCAACGACGAGATCGAAGCGGTTCTTGGCAGGCCGCTGGGACACAGGCCTCCGCCTTCAGCCACTCCCCTGTCTCCCGGAATGCTGACATCTCATTACGCACCGGAGGCTGATGTCAGGCTCAACGCCGTTTCCGTCATGCAGGGCGAGGCAGCCCTGCTGTTCGGCACACAGGCAATGCTTGGCCTGGACAAGGCGCTGGTTTGCGAGAATCTCAGCCTTTCAGGAAATCTGAATGAGGCCGCTTCCCGATTGTTTTCAAGCTTGCGCCGACTGGATAGTTCAGGTGCGAAGACCATCGCCATCGCTCCCATCCCCCGGGTGGGCCTTGGTGAGGCTATCAATGATCGTCTGGAGCGCGCGGCAGCCGAGCGAAGCTAAACCGGCAATATGAAGCGAAGCAGCGAGATTACAGTCAGTCCGCAGATAAGCGCCACGATTTCAAGCCGGGTCCACCACATCGCGAAGACGGCGGTTATTACCCCGCCAATGGCCGGAAAGCCATTTGATATGGTCATCGGCAAAATCGTCGCCATCACGATAGACCCGGGTAATGCTCTAAGAGCTCGCTCAAGAGGCGGCGAAATATCAAGCCTGCTCATCAGCAGGACACCACCGGTACGACACAGGAATGTGGCGATCACCATGAAGAAGATCGCGAGATAGGGGCCAGCGGCCCCTGAGACAAACTCTTCCAGCTCAGTCACGGCAGATACGCTCCGGCCAGTGCTCCCGCCAATGCTCCGGCAATGATATAGCCATAACCGGGAACCAGCGCATGAACGACGACTGCGACTATCCCGGCGATAACCCACGGCTGAGCGGTCTTCATCCCCTGCCATAACGGGATGAGCATCGCTGAAAAGAAAATCGGCATGATCATGTCAAAACCGAAACGATGCGGATCAGGCACCAGGGCACCGGCAACATATCCCAGAATGCACATCAGGGCCCATAACAGCCACATGGCGAGGCCGGAGCCCAGCAGAAAACCGCGATCTGTCCCCCCTTCACGCTGATAGCGCATGGTGACCAGCCATGTACCATCGGTCATGAAGAACATTTTCAATATTGTGCGCCAGGTCGGAGCTCCAGAAAGCCAGGGCTGGATTGCCACTCCCATGAGAAACATTCTGGCATTGACCACTGCGGTCACCGACATCGCGGTCAACAGGGTCGACCATGACCAGACCTGCTGCCACATTTCGAGCGCGACCATCTGCGACGCGCCTGCATAAACGAATGCCGTCATCAGCAACATCTGATCGAATGGCAGGTTTTTCTGTGCCGCCGCTGCGCCAAATGCCATGGCGAATATCGCGGTTCCGGGCATCAGAGGAAAAGTCTTCCGCGCGCCCTCGATCATGCCATCGAAGGTAAAGGTATGCAGCAACGTCTTGAACTCGTTAGGTGAAACTGGATTGCCCGGAATGTGAACGACGCGGGGCGAAAACGTCAATGCCCCAAATTGCGGAGAGAAGATACATAAAAGGGTCGCACAACCAAAATTGTGCAACCCTTGAAATACCTGCCGCCTAGAGTAAAGCGCGTTTAAGCGGATACCGGTTAAACGCAGGAAAGCCTTACGGCTAGGCGGACAGACGATCAGACCGCCAGTTTGGCCGCAATCCCGGCCACGTGGCGACCCTGGTATCGGGCACCTTCCAGCTCCACTGCTGAAGGCTGCCGACTTCCGTCGCTGTGCGAAAGCGTGGAAGCCCCGTAAGGCGAATTGCCCATGACCTCGGTTACACCGGTCTGGCCCTGGAAACTGTAAGGCAGTCCGACCACTACCATTCCCTGATGCAGCAGAACGGTGTGAAAACTCAAGATTGTCGATTCCTGTCCACCGTGCTGGGTAGCAGTCGACGTGAATACGGAACCCACCTTGCCTACGAGGGCCCCCGTGGCCCACAACCCGCCGGTCTGATCAAGAAAATTCTTCATCTGGGCCGCCATGTTACCAAAGCGCGTCGGCGTTCCAAAGATAATGGCATCATAATCCGGAAGCTCCTTAACGGTTGCAATCGGAGCTGCCTGGTTGGTTTTGTAATGGGCGTTCCTTGCCACCTCGTCCGGCACCAGTTCCGGAACCCGTTTCACGACGACCTCTGCACCGGTCTCGCGAGCCCCATCGGCGACAGCGTTTGCCATCTGCTCGATGTGCCCCCACGACGAGTAATAAAGCACCAGTATCTTAGCCATCTCATTCTCCCGTTTCTTGCTGTCATTTTCAGAGAATAACATTTCTTTAATGCAATAAAAGTGCTAAATAGAACAACATATACTTTGCAAAAATGCATTCGAACGATTCAATGAAACAGCTTTCCTGGGATGATTTCAGATTAGTCAAAACCATAGCCGATGCCAAAGGTCTGGCCGGTGCAGCCAAGAGGCTGAAAGTTAATCATTCTACCGTTTTCAGGCAACTCTCCCAGGTTGAGAAAACGCTGGGAGTTGCGCTGTTCGAGCGCCATCGCAACGGCTATGAGCTGACACAGGCCGGCGAAGAGATGTCCTCACTGGCGGAACGAATGGACGATGACATTGCCAGCTTCACCCGCAAGCTCGCCGGACAGGAAATGGCGCCGTCGGGGGAGTTGCGGCTCACAACCAATGACGTCCTGCTGACTCATCTGCTGACACCCCTTCTCGCCCGCTACAGCAAGGAATATCCGGACATAAGCCTCGACATCGTCCTGACCAATCAGGCTCTCAGCCTATCCAAGCGCGATGCCGACGTTGCCATCCGGGCAACGGATGCCCCTCCCGAATCCCTGGTGGGCCGGCGCATCGCCGATCTCGCATGGGCGATCTACGGTCACCCTTCTGATTTCCCGCAGGAGGGCGAAGCTCCGGATATAGCGGAACTTTATCAAATGCGCTGGGTCGCATTCAATGAAAATTTCAGCGATTCCAGAACTGCCCGCTATATACGCGAACGTGTAGCAGCCGAGCGGATCGTCTTGAAGCTGAATACCGTCATGGGATTGACCGAGGCCATTGAGAACAAACTCGGTATCGGGCCATTACCGTGCTTTATCGGAGACCCGAACCCAGATCTGATAAGGCTCACTGCACCGCTTCCCGAAATGGCAAGCAGCCTGTGGCTTTTGACCCATTCAGATCTTCGCCATTCCGTACGTGTCCGTTCTTTCATGGATTTCATGGCTGTTGAGCTGACCCGCCTCCGCCGCCTTATCGAAGGCAATCTCTAACTTGCTGATCACGGTCAGGTCTGGCCTGGACGCAGCTTATAGAAAATATGACGGCCAATCACATCCATGCGCTTCAGGCGTTTTGCCCAATAGGGCTTGACGTAATCGGCATGGTAATGGGTGGAGCCGCCAACTTCACTGAGATAAGTTTTGCCTTCGAGAACCTCATCGGCGACGCGCTTCGCCTGAGCCCACGGACCGGGCTCGTTGGTGCGCAGGGTTTTCCCTTCGCAGGCAAATGTGAACTGGCAGGCGAGATGGCGATGACGGTTCTGGTAAACCACACCGCAAATGCTCGACGGATATAAACCGCTCCGAACGCGATTGAGCACGACCTGAGCCACCGCGGCCTGGCCCGCCGGGGGCTCGCTGCGCGCTTCGAAGTAAACCACTTCCGCAAGGCACTGTTTTTCCCGTTCCCAGTTGGCGGGAGTGACAAGGCTCGTGTAGTTGGGCTGGATGCTATCATCGCCGGAGAAGCCCGGACCAAGACGCGAAACGGGAGCAGCCGCAACCTCAATCGGGATGGCCTCGAACGGTGCCGGGGTTGCTGAAGACAACGCCCAGGCGCGCGCTACAACGGGAGATGCGCCATCACCCGTGCCAATACTGCGACCGGAACCTGTCGAGCCCGCAGCCGCGGCAGCAGGCGACTGGACGGAAGATGTCAGACGGGTGGTTTCCGCCTGGCTGCCGTCATCGAAAGGCAGCAGTGACTGGGTATTGAAATCGACCGGTTCCAGGGGGCCTGGCACGATAATCGTTGGAGGCAAGATGCGTTCATCCCGGGCGAACGCCAATCTGGATGATACGGAGGCGTTTTTCAAATCGAGTGCGCGGCGACTGAGCGAATCCCGGACAACTTTGGCCGGCGCGCCTTTACCTTCGCGATTCACTTCCGGAAAGCCGTTGCTCACCTTCTTCATCTCTGTTTTCGGCGCGTCATAACCTACGGTTTCGCCAGGCAGAAGAGGAGCATCGAAACGAAGGCTGGCCTGAACGGCGATATCGCCTCCCCCCAATACCAGATTGCCTATTCTGGCTTTGAGGACCGTCTCGCTATGGGGAACAAGCGATGAGGTTCCGATCAACTGCTCCATATGCTGGCGGGCTTGAGAAGAGAGCCCGGATTGCGGGTTGTTTCCAGCCTCAGCGGTAAACGACACCAGAAGCCCGACTCCGAGCGCCCACGGTGCGGTTACAGCGCAGACCCACTTCATTCGAGACCGACGATGACGATAACGCAAACGCACCCGAAACCACCCAACGCAAAACAGCAACGACCTTTTTCTCCCGTTCCGAATCCGGCAACGGCGAATATGTCATTTATCTCGCAGTAAGGTTGATACGAGGTTAACCACCCGATGATGTCGCATCTTCGGAATCGGTCACTGCAATTAGGCCCGAATCCCTTGTTCCGTCATTATCAGATTGGAGCATTTATGCTCTAATCTATTGTTAAGATGCACTTTTTATTGGGTTGAGCAGAAGAGGCTCTATGCCGACGGTTCGTTTTCCTTCTTCCGATACTTGGCCGCATACATCCAGGAATAGATGGCAATCACCAGCCAGGCCATATAACGGCCACTGAAGGCTCCCACCGCCGAGCCGTATTCCTCAGCGTGCCAGTCAGGAAGAACCGTTGTCCCGGCAAGGGCATAGACGATTCCAACCAGAGCAACGAAAACCGAAAAAAATCTCAAACCAATGAACATCATGTCTCCGCAACGGGGCAGCTTTCCATTTGCAACTGGCTTGATGGTTTTCGACGGGCTTGTCAAACCATGACTGCTTGCACTCACCAGCGGATATCAGGAATCAATCAGCCCCCACTTTCATGGAGCGGGGGCTGATTGAGGTCATAGACGATCTTTAGGCCTGACTGGCCACTTTCGCACCAATCGCCGCCTGGGCCGCCGCCAGACGAGCTATCGGAACCCGGTAAGGTGAACATGACACGTAGGCGAGGCCAACCTCATAGAAGAACTGGATCGACGCCGGATCTCCCCCATGTTCGCCGCAGACACCGAGCTTGATGTCGGGGCGGGTTTTCCGGCCACGTTCGACCGCAATCCGGACAAGCTCTCCGACTCCTTCCCGGTCAAGGGAAACAAACGGATCGTTCGGGAGAATTCCCTTCTCGGTGTAGGTTCCAAGGAAGGTCGCAGCATCGTCGCGGGAAACGCCAAGAGCAGTCTGGGTGAGATCATTGGTACCGAATGAGAAGAACTCAGCCGAATGCGCGATGTCACCGGCCCGAAGCGCGGCGCGCGGCAGCTCGATCATGGTGCCAACCTGATAGTCGATCCTGACACCCGCCTCTTTAGAGACCGCGGCAGCCATTGCATCAATGCGCTCCTTGACGAGATCAAGCTCTGTCTGGCCCATCACGAGCGGCACCATGATTTCCGGGTGAACCGGCGTACCTGTCACACGTCCTGCCTCAACAGCAGCCTCGAAAATTGCCCGCGCCTGCATCTCGGCAATTTCGGGATAGGCAACAGCCAGGCGACAGCCACGGAAACCGAGCATCGGGTTGAATTCGTGCAACTCGACGGCGCGCCGCCGAAGTTTCTCTGCCGAAGCCCCCATAGCTTCCGCCACCTCATTGATTTCCTTCTCGGTATTCGGCAGGAACTCATGCAGCGGCGGATCAAGCAGACGGATTGTAACGGGAAGACCGCTCATGATCTTGAACAACTCGGCAAAGTCTGCGCGCTGGAATGGCAGCAGCTTGGCCAGCGCCTTGCGGCGCCCGGCTTCATCGTCAGCCAGAATCATTTCACGAACGGCGACAATCCGTTCCTCATTGAAGAACATGTGCTCCGTGCGGCTCAGGCCGATACCCTCCGCACCGAAATTGCGTGCGGTCTGCGCATCGAGAGGCGTTTCGGCATTCGCACGGATCTTCATCGTGCGAGCAGCGTCGGCCCATTCCATCAGGGCGGCGAATTCACCCGACAGTTCTGGCTCCAGCATCTTGACCCTGCCGCGCAGCACATGCCCGGTGGTGCCATCAATGGTGATGACTTCACCCTTGCTCAGGGTGACATCGCCGACCGACAACGTTCCCGCCTTATAATCAACGCGGATGGAGCCGGCACCCGACACGCATGGCTTACCCATGCCACGTGCAACCACAGCCGCGTGTGATGTCATACCGCCACGAGTGGTCAGGATGCCCTCCGCCGCATGCATGCCGTGAATATCGTCCGGTGACGTTTCTATGCGGACAAGAATAACGGGCTTACCAGCCTTTTTCGCAATTTCAGCATCTTCCGAATTGAACACGATTTCACCGCAGGCCGCACCAGGAGAAGCAGGCAGACCGGAAGCAATCACGTTGCGCTCGGCTTTCGGGTCGATAGTCGGATGCAGAAGCTGATCAAGCGCCGCAGGGTCGATGCGTGCGATAGCCTCTTCCTTGGATATCAGGCCTTCTTCGACCAGATCAACAGCAATTCGAAGCGCCGCCTTGGCAGTTCTCTTGCCGCTGCGGGTCTGCAGCATCCACAACTTGCCGTTCTCGACGGTGAACTCGAGGTCCTGCATGTCGCGGTAGTGCTGTTCCAGCAGATTGTATATGCGTTCGAGTTCGCCATAGGCTTCAGGCAGCGCATTTTCCATCGACAGTTTGTCGGAGCCGGATGCTATCCGCGCCTTTTCCGTTATGTCCTGAGGGGTTCTGATACCGGCGACGACATCCTCGCCCTGGGCGTTGATGAGAAACTCGCCATACAGAAGCTTTTCACCGGTTGAAGGATTGCGTGTGAAGGCAACGCCGGTCGCGGATGTCTCGCCCATATTGCCAAAGACCATCGCCTGGATATTGACCGCCGTGCCCCAGCTTTCGGGGATGCTGTTCAATTCACGATATTTGATGGCCCGAGGCGTCATCCATGAACTGAACACGGCGCCGATTGCCCCCCAGAGCTGCTCGCCAGGGTCCTGCGGGAATGGTTTCCCGAGTTCCCGTTGAACGATCTCCTTATAGCGCAGGATAAGCCCCTGCCAGTCGTCAGCGCTGAGTTCCGTATCGAGTTCATAACCCTTTCGGTCCTTGAAACCATCGAGCTCTTCTTCGAAATGATAGAGTTCAACGCCCAGAACGACATCGGAGAACATGCCGATGAACCGACGATAGCTGTCATAAGCGAAACGCCTGTCACCGGAATTGCTGGCCAACGCTTCAACCGTGACATCGTTCAGGCCCAGATTGAGCACCGTATCCATCATGCCCGGCATGGACGCCCGCGCCCCCGAGCGGACGGAAACCAGAAGCGGGTTGTGGGTATCGCCAAATACACGCCCCGTCAGACTGCCAACGGTCGCCAGAGCTTCTTCGAGCTGAGCCTTCAATTCAGGCGGGTAAGCACGACCTTGATCATAATAATAGGTGCAGACTTCGGTCGGAATGGTGAAGCCGGGAGGTACCGGCAATCCCAGATTGCACATCTCGGCAAGGTTCGCACCCTTGCCACCGAGGAGATTGCGCATACCCGCTTCTCCTTCGGCCTTTCCATCACCGAAAGTGTAGACCCATTTAGCCATGATCCGTTCCCCATTTCAGAAAGATGCGGCCTTCATCCGAACGCCGGTCGCGTTTGAGCATGGACAACCCCAACATAAGCTGAACGAAAGCATCACTTCGGCAGTTTATGTAGAAATTTTTCAGAACAGGCAAGCAATCGTCAATGCCGACACGCCCTAATAAAACACAAGGAAAGAAATATATCAGCTAAAATACCGCATCTGAAAGTAAGGATAACCCTGATTGAACATGCGATAACTATACCTTCGTAGTATACGGCATGAAATACGCTATCATCCTTCAATTACGGCATTTCGCAGGGTAAAAGAAAACCCCGGAGAGTGTCCGGGGTTCCAAAACTCTGTTTATCCCTCGATACGGGAGAAATCCGCGACCTCACGGGTTGCGGCCCTGATAGCGTTAAGAAGTCGCAGTCGATTTTCCCGCAGAGCTGGTTTGTCGGCATTGACTGTCACCTTCTCGAAGAAATCATCGACAGGCTTACGTAGCTGCGACAGAGCCCGCATAGCGCTTTCAAAATCTTCCGAAGCAACTGCGGCGGCGGCTTCTGCCCTGGCAGCATCAAGGGCAACGGCCAGTGCTTTCTCCTCTGCCTGACCCTCCGAGGTGATGAGAGCCTGATCAACCGTTCCATCAAAGGCGCGACCGTCCTTTTTCTCTTCAATGCGCAGGATGTTGGCGGCACGTCGGAAGCCTGCAAGCAGATTCCTGCCATCCTCGCTGTCGAGAAAGCCGCCAAGCGCTTCGACGCGGTGAACGACCATCAGGAGATCATCCTGACCAGGAAGGGCGAAAACCGCATCGATCAGGTCATGCCGTGCACCCTGATCACGCAGGTAAACCTTCAGGCGGTCGGCGAAAAACGACAACAGCTCGTCAGCGGCAGCCTTGTCACCGGAGAGCTTGCTGTCAGCACTGGTAAACAGATCTAGAAGGGACAGACGCAACTGGTTATCGATCAGGAGACGAATCACCCCAAGCGCGGCCCGACGCAGAGCATAGGGGTCCTTGGAGCCGGTGGGTTTTTCATCAATGGCCCAGAAGCCGGTCAGGATGTCGATCTTGTCGGCCAGCGCGACGGCTATCGAAACAGGATCAACCGGAACCCGATCGGACGGGCCAACCGGTTTATAATGCTCTTCGACAGACGCGGCAACGGAAGGATGCTCACCCTGCAAGGCGGCATAATAGCGGCCCATCAATCCCTGTAACTCAGGAAACTCGCCAACCATTCCCGTCACGAGATCCGCCTTGGCAAGCCGGGCTCCACGCTCGGCCAGAGACACATCAGCACCGATCTTTGGCGCCAGTTCTTTCGCCAGGGCGACGACCCTCTCGATGCGCTCACTCTGAGTACCGAGCTTTTCATGAAAGACAATGCTGGCAAGCTTCGGCAATCTGTCTTCGAGCTTAACCTTGCAATCCGTATCCCAGAAGAACTTGGCGTCCGACAAACGCGCTGTCACGACCTTCTCGTTACCAGCGATAACGGTTGATCCGCCATCACTCGGCTCGATATTCGAAACCAGAATGAATTTATTGGCGACTCCTTCGCCCTTCCCAAGCACAAAGCACTTCTGGTTGGCGCGAATGGTGGTGCGTATCACTTCCGGTGGAATATCGAGAAAGGCTTCGTTAAACGAGCCCATGAGCACTTTCGGCCATTCAACCAGCCCCGCGACTTCCTCAAGCAGCCCCTCATCCTCGATTAGTTCGTAGCCCTGCGCGAAAGCAAGGTTCTTGGCATCGCTCAGGATGATATTCTTGCGGCGATCCGCGTCGAGTACCACATAGGCCTTTTCAAGCGCACGGGTATAATCGTCAAAACGGCGGACACGAATTTCCTGCGGAGCATGGAATCGATGCCCGCAGGTGACATTGGAAGAGACGATGCCACCTATCTCAAACGGCACAACTTCCGGATCTTCAGTTTCCGGGCCGAATGTGCACAGAATTGATTGCAGCGGCCTCACCCAGCGCAACGCACCGGGCTGAGCCGAAACTGCGCCCCAGCGCATCGATTTCGGCCAGGGGAACTCGCGGATGATCTGCGGCAGAATCTCCGCCAGCACCTCGGTCGTGGCCCTGCCGGGACGCTCGATCACTGCAACGTAGAACTCACCCTTCTTCGCATCGTTCTCGATGGTTGCCTGATCGATCGAGGTCAACCCGGCGCTTTTCAGGAATCCCTGGATTGCACCGTCGGGAGCGCCGACACGCGGGCCTTTGCGCTCTTCCCGAACGTCCTTGCCCTTCACGGGCAGGCCGACGATATGCAGAGCCAGACGCCGTGGCGTCGAGAACGCCGCGGCACCCTCATAAAGAAAGCCACGCTCTACAAGCGCGTCGGTCACGAGCTTCTTCAAGTCTTCGGCTGCGCGGCGCTGCATACGCGCCGGAATTTCTTCGGAGAAAAGTTCAAGCAGGAGATCTGACATCGGTTAAGTCACTCACTGTTCCCCTCGGGAAGGGGATAAATAGAAAAATCAGGGTAGTTATGCCGCGCGGCCACCGTCGGTCTTCAACCAGGCTGCTCCGCAGGCCTTGGCAAGCTCGCGTACTCTCAGGATGTAGCTCTGGCGCTCAGTCACAGAAATGACGCCACGAGCATCGAGTAGGTTGAACAGGTGGCTCGCCTTCAGGCACTGGTCATAGGCAGGAAGCACCATCAGATGCTCATCATCGCCTCGATCTCCCGCCGCGAGATATTTCTGGCAGGCGCTTTCCGCGTCACGGAAATGGCGAAATAACATTTCGGTATCGGCATGCTCGAAATTATGCCGGGAGTATTCCCGTTCCGCCTGGAGAAAGACGTCGCCATAGGTAACCTTCTCGGCTCCCTCGCGACCATTGAAGTTAAGATCGTAAACGGAGTTGACGCCTTGCAGATACATCGCAAGACGCTCCAGCCCGTAAGTCAGCTCGCCGGCGACAGGCGCGCACTCGACACCCGCAACCTGCTGGAAATAAGTGAACTGGCTCACTTCCATGCCATCGCACCAGCACTCCCAGCCAAGCCCCCAGGCACCCAGTGTCGGACTTTCCCAATCGTCCTCGACAAAGCGGATATCGTGCAGCAGCGGGTCGATACCGATGGCGTCGAGCGAAGCAAGATAAAGCTCCTGCAGGTTGGGCGGATTCGGCTTCAAAATCACCTGAAACTGGTAATAATGCTGCAACCGGTTGGGGTTCTCGCCATAACGCCCGTCGGTCGGGCGTCGTGACGGCTGCACGTAAGCCGCATTCCACGGACGGGGCCCGAGCGCACGCAGTGTCGTCGCCGGATGAAAAGTGCCCGCGCCGACCTCCATGTCGTAGGGCTGGAGGATCACGCAACCTCGCTCCGCCCAGAAGCGTTGCAGGGTCAACAGCAGCCCTTGAAAGGACTGTTTCGGATTCATGTACGCGGGTTCGCCAGTCATGCCAGTACCTGTCATCCCGGCTCACAACGGGCCGGAAACCGGATATCGTTTCAGTTCGGACATTTTCTTGAAGCGGCACGCCTTTCAAGTCAAGGGACCACTAAGAGCTACCAAACTGTGATCTTGACCCTTGCTACCCATGCCCGGTACGGGTTACCACGCCGTGCGGCGCATTCTCCCGGGCCGGAACCTGCTACTATTTTCGCCGGGAAACATGCAAAGCAACCAGATTTTTCCGGGAGCGTAACCGTTTTCAACCAGACCGGTAGCGTTTTCTGCATCGAATGGAACGAAAGTCATGTCGAAGGCCGACAAACTCAAAGCCCGCCTGCCCCGCGGTTTCGCCGACCGGGCGCCGAATGATATCGCAGCCACGGAAAGAATGCTCGCCGCCATCCGCGAGACATATGAATTGTATGGCTTCGAGGCTGTGGAGACACCATTCATTGAATATACCGATGCGCTCGGCAAATTCCTGCCCGACCTGGACCGCCCGAATGAAGGTGTATTTTCATTCCAGGATGACGACGAGCAGTGGCTGTCGTTACGCTATGACCTGACCGCTCCGCTCGCCCGCCATGTTGCGGAAAATTTCGATGCTCTGCCTAAGCCCTATCGCAGCTATCGTTGCGGCTGGGTTTTTCGCAACGAGAAACCGGGTCCTGGGCGTTTTCGCCAGTTCATGCAATTCGATGCGGATACCGTCGGCGCGGCGTCGGTCGCGGCGGACGCGGAAATCTGCATGATGGCCGCCGATACTCTGGAGCGGGTCGGCATCGCGCGTGGCGACTACATCGTCAAGATCAACAATCGCAAGGTTCTGGATGGCGTCCTGGAAGCCATCGGACTCGGCGGGGATGACAAGGCCAACACGCGTCTCACCGTGCTGCGCGCCATAGACAAGCTCGATCGCCTTGGAGCAGATGGGGTAAGCGCCCTGCTTGGTACCGGCCGCAAGGATGAGAGCGGAGATTTCACCAAAGGCGCAGGGCTGGAATCTGCGGCAATTGAAAAGGTCCTCGCCTTCACCGCCGCTCGCGGCGCAACAACGGATGAAACGATTGCCAATCTCCGAAACGTCGTCGCGGGCTCGGCTCGTGGCGAAGAAGGCGTGAATGAACTGGCCGAGATCGGCGCCTTGATCGATGCCGGGAAATATCAGGACCGTGTCACCATAGACCCCTCCGTCGTGCGCGGGCTGGAATATTATACGGGTCCGGTCTATGAGGCTGAACTGACCTTCACCGTCACCAATGAAGATGGGCAGCCTGTACGCTTCGGTTCGGTTGCAGGCGGTGGGCGCTATGACGGCCTCGTCGGCAGATTCCGCTCCGAACCGGTTCCGGCAACCGGCTTCTCCATAGGCGTTTCCCGCCTTTTCTCAGCATTGCAGAATGTCGGTAGCCCCCTTGTCGCCGGAGCAAAACAACCCGGCCCTGTGGTGGTTCTGGTTCTGGATCGCGACCAGGTAGCGGCTTACCAGAGACTCGTCGCGACTTTGCGCCAGGCAGGCATTCGTGCTGAACTCTATCTCGGTTCATCCGGCATGAAAGCGCAGATGAAATATGCCGACCGACGCTCCAGCCCTTGCGCGGTCATTCAGGGCTCGGATGAGCGCGCCAGAGGCGAGGTTCAGATCAAGGATCTGATCGAGGGTGCAAAGGCCTCCGAGAACCTCGCCACCAATGCCGAGTGGAAAGCCGCCCGTCCGGCGCAGTTCTCCACGAGTGAGGACAAACTGGTTGAAGCGGTGAAAGAAGTTCTGTCACGGCATTTCTGAATTTGAATGGGGCCGTTCAGGCCCCATTTCCGTTAGAGCATTTTGCGTTTAATATGAATCGCTGCAAGGCTCTAACTTATTGTTAAGACGCATTTTCTTATCGTTTAATCGATACGATTAAACGGAAAAGGCTCTAATCAGGCCTCTTTGACAAGAACATGGCGCTTGCGCCCGACGCTCAGCCGCACCGCCCTTCCGCCAGCCAAATCGGAAATCCCGAGGATGATATCCCGCGAAGCGACGGCCTCGCCATCGAGACGGACACCGCCATTTGCGATCAGGCGAGCGCCTTCGTTGCGGGATGAGGTCAGCCCGGCGCGAAGCAGGAGCTCCACGACCTCAAGGCCCACCTCACATTCCGATGCGGACAATGTCAGCACCGGCAGGCCTTCAGCCAGTCCCCCCTCTTCGAACGCCTGACGTGCCGTCTCGGCAGCCGCTTTGGCCAATTCAGGTCCATGAGCAAGAGTTGTCGCCTCGTTTGCCAGCAGCTTTTTGACATCGTTCATAGCGGCGTCTCTGACGGTTTCCAGCCTTTCAATTTCGTCGAGGGGCAGATCTGTAAAAATGCGTAGAAACCTGCCGACATCGGCATCGTCAGTGTTCCGCCAGAACTGCCAGTAATCGTAAGGTGATAGCCGGTCGGCATTCACCCAGACAGCTCCCGCCGCCGTCTTTCCCATCTTCTCGCCGGAGGCGGTGGTGAGGAGCTGCATCGTCAGGCCGAAAGCCTCCTGACGCTCCGTCCGGCGGATAAGTTCGATGCCATTGATGATGTTGCCCCACTGGTCAGAACCACCCATCTGAAGGCGGCAGCCAAAGCGGCGAGACAGTTCAAGAAAGTCGTAGGCCTGGAGGATCATGTAGTTGAACTCGAGGAAACTCATATTATCCTGCCGCTCAAGCCGCGATTTGACGCTGTCGAAGGACAACATGCGGTTGACCGAAAAATGAACACCGACATCACGCAGCATGTCGATGTAATGCAGATTGTTGAGCCAGTCGGCATTATTCGCCATGACTGCATCGGTCGGGCCATCACCAAACTTCAAAAAATGCTCAAAAACAGAGCGAATGCCAGCGATATTCCCGGCGATCTGCTCGTCTGTCAACATCGGCCGGGCTTCGGATCGGAAGCTGGGATCACCGATACGGGTGGTGCCGCCACCCATCAGAACAATCGGCTTATGTCCGGCTTCCTGCAACCGGCGCAGAGCCATGATCTGGGTGAGATGGCCGACATGCAGGCTGTCGGCAGTGGCGTCAAAACCGATATAGACCGGTATCACGCCCTCGCAGAGAGCCTGATCAAGCCCCGCAAAGCTGGTGCACTGGTTGACGAAGCCGCGGCCCAGCAGTGCCCGTAACGCCGCCGATTGCGGTTGGAACTGTTGAGCTTCTGACGTTTTGGTATCTTCGGAAATAACGGTCATCGGTCTGTCCTTGGTGTATCGGCAACCACCAAGGAGGACAGTTTTAAAAACAAATGCCGCCTTGGCGGCGGCATCGTTTCATCATGATCGAACCGCGCCGCTCCTATGGGAACGACGCATAATAAGCCCGCGAATGAAGCATATCGGTGATCATGCGAAGGTTCCTATCCCCTAAATGTCCACTTGTCAAAATGCTGTTCACTTTCATCTTAAAAAAGCTTCGCTTTCCGTTGCAGGCGTTGCTAGAACACCATTCTCAGATGGAGGAAACATGACGCAACAGGGCCAAGCCGCGATGCAGGCGCTCATCGCGCTGTTCGAGCGTGACGGCTATTTGCGCGTTGAACCGCCGGTGCTACAGCCGGCCGACACGTTTATCGAACTGTCAGGCGAGGATATCCGTCGCCGATTGTTCATCACCGAAACCCAGAACGGCGAAGAACTGTGCCTGCGCCCGGAATTCACCATTCCCGTTTGCCGCGACCACCTTGCGCATCATGGAGGCAGCCCGGCCTCTTACAGCTACCTCGGGCCCGTTTTCCGGCAACGTCCCGGCGAAAGCGGCGAGTTTCTGCAAGCAGGCATTGAATCCCTTGGGCGTCGGGACATGAATGCCGCCGATGCCGAGATAATAGCCCTCGCCCTTGAAGGATTATCGACGCTTGGTGCAGGGCGTATGTCCGTCACCTTTTCCGACATGGGTATCCTTGCCGCGATTATCGAAGCACTCAACATTCCGCCGCAGGCAAGACGTCGCATCCTGCGCGCCGTCATTTCCGGAAAGGACCTCTCCTCCCTCATTCAGGCGGAACCATCGGGCTTGTCCGACCATGCAGGGTTGCTGAAGGCAATAGAAGGGCTGGAGCCGCAGGCGGCAAAAGCAATGGTGGAGGACCTTCTGTCCATTGCAGGCATCGCCAGCATCGGCGGTCGCAAGCCCGGCGATATCGCCGCCCGCTTTCTGGCGCGCGCCTCCGATCAGTCCGGTGTGCCCAGAGAGGCTCTCGAAATCGTTGAGGCTTATCTGACAATCTCAGGCGACCCGGATCAGTCGCTCGCCGAAATCGGCAAGTTGGGGCGCAAAGCGGGACTGGATATTCATAAGGCACTTGATACCTTCGAGGAGCGGACAGGCTTCATGGCTGCGCGCGGCCTTGATATCAAATCGTTTTCTTTCTCGGCGCGCTTTGCGCGCAACCTCGATTACTATACCGGCTTCATTTTCGAAATCGGCAATCCGGAATGCAAAAATGGAAAGCCCGTTGTCGGAGGTGGCCGCTATGACGGCCTCGTTCAGCATCTTGGCGCAACCGAGCCGACCCCGGCGGTCGGCTGCTCATTCTGGCTCGATCGTTTGCCCGGAGCTGCATCATGAGCAATGAAAAGCTTATTATCGCCGTACCCTCGAAAGGCCGGCTGCAGGAGAACGCCATGGCGTTCTTTTCCCGCGCCGGTCTGGTGCTCGGCCAGACACGCGGTGTTCGCGATTACCGCGGCACTATCGCGGGTATGCCCGACGTCGAAGTGCTGTTCCTGTCGGCATCGGAAATCGTCTCGCAACTGGCGAGCGGCGCGGCCCATCTCGGAGTGACCGGCGAGGATCTTGTTCGCGAACAGGTCCCTGACGCCGATGCGACGATAGAGATGATATCTCCTTTGGGCTTTGGTTTTGCCAATGTCGTGGTTGCGGTGCCGCAGGCCTGGATCGACGTCCATAATATGGCTGATCTCGATGAAGTTGCATCGGATCTTCGCGCTCGCCACGGCCAGAAAATGCGGGTCGCCACCAAATACGTCAATCTGACCCGCCACTTCTTTTCTGACAACGGCCTTATCGATTATCGCATCGTTGAAAGTCTCGGCGCAACCGAGGGGGCTCCCGCATCCGGAGCGGCGGAAATAATTGTCGACATAACCAGCACCGGCGCCACTCTTGCCGCCAATGCGCTGAAAATTCTGGATGACGGTGTCATGCTGCGTTCGGAAGCGAATCTCGTCGCTTCTTTGAAAGCCCCCTGGAGCGAGAGGGCCCGTTCAGCGGTCAGACAGGTATTGACCCGAATAGCCGCCGAAGAAGAAGCGCGCCGCTGCCGTGAAATCCGCGCCGCGTTCGACTTGTCGCAACAACCCGCCATCTCCGACGCTTTGCGAGGCTTCTCCATTGCGACACCATTCGGAGAAGACAAGGCCAGTATCACGGTACATTGTCGCAAATCCGATGTATTCGGCATTGTCGAAGCGCTCCAGAATGTCGGCGCCCGCGATATCACGGTGCGTGGTTTCGATTATGTTTTCAGGACCGAGAATCCGCTTCTGGAGAAACTATTCAACAGACTGGATTAGGTAACCGGCAAATGAAGTACTCGGTGGCCAGGCTTTTTAGCGTTCAGAGACTTCCTTAAAGGTCAAAACACGTATAAAGGGCGGTATCAATCGTCTTGAAAAAGACGAATTTTTGTTTCGTATGTTCTATTGGCTGCGTCCATCAGGATCAGTCGGTTTTCATGAATGGGGCTTTCCATGATTTCGCTTCGTCTGGCCGCACTTGTTATCGCAGCCGTAGCAACCTCGGGCACCGCCTGTGCGCAGGCGATGATAGACAAGGGGCGTGAAAAAAAGGACGCTCAGAAATATATTCCGCTCACGAAGCAGGAGAAGACCTTCCCGGTGGGAACCAACTGGGTTGCGGTCAGCCTGAACGGACAGTCTTTTCAAGGTGACAGGCCGACTTTCTCTGTTGACCAGCAATTTCGCGGGCGCGGTTTCGGCGGCTGCAACAACTTCTCCGCCACGGTCTATCCTCTCCGGCAGCAAACCCTTGCAGTCGGGCCGATTGCGCTCACCAAGCGCAAGTGCCCGGGCAATCTGAACGCGTCGGAGCAGAACTTCCTGACAGCCCTGAGGACATCCCGGCAGTGGGACATCGTCGGCCCAACCCTAGTCGTCAAGACCGAACGCGGGGAACTCCGTTTCCAGCGTTCCTTCTGATTTCCTGAAACTTTTTAAAAAAGCCCCGACAGTGATGCCGGGGCTTTTTTATATCAACCAATTGCTGCCAACGGTTCCTGATCTATCAGGAGTGATGAGCCGTCTTTCCCCTTGCGCACATCAATACGCCGATCATGGAAAGCATACAGGGTCGAGCGGTGGCCAATCGAGACAACGGTCGTATCGGGCAGGCGTTGTTTCAGCACCATGTAAATCTCCGCTTCGGTCTTTTCATCAAGCGCCGCCGTCGCCTCGTCGAGGAAGAGCCAATCGGGTTTGGCCAGCAGCGCCCGGGCTACCGCAAGTCTTTGCTGTTCACCGAGCGAAAGGGTTTGCGACCACAGACGCTCATCCCCCAGATGCGCCGCGAAGTCGGGCAGTTTCGCCGCTTCAAGCGCATCGATGATCTGGTCATCGGTATAAGTTCCCGAGACTGCCGGATAGGCCACCGCATCACGTAACGTACCCTGTGGGATGTAGGGTCGCTGAGGTAACAGCAGCACACTGTCGCCAGTCGGAATCTTGATTTTGCCACTTCCGAAAGGCCATATACCGGCAATGGTGCGGAACAGCGTCGATTTCCCGGAGCCGGACGGACCAGTGAATAATGTCGCCTCGCCATGACGCAGGTCGAGCTTGATATCGTGGATCAGCTCGCGCGCATCCGGCAGACGCACGGAGACACCGTCCAGTGAAATTGCACCGGTCCCTCCCTGGCCGACTTCTATCGGCGGATGACCACTATGCTCTCGCGACAAACGCTGCATTGCAGTTTCAAAAGTCGTCAAGCGGTCAATGATAGCTTTGTAGGCCGCCAACACGCCATAGGCCAGAATGAAGAAATTGAATGCTGCCTGGACACTGGAAAAGGCATCCGTCGTCTGCTGGATCTGGCCGAAATCGATTTTTCCGGCGAAATAATAAGGCACGGCGATCAAGAGGGGGAAAATCACATTTGCCTGGCGGAATGAGAGACGGAAGCTCTCGAGCTTTATCGTTCTCCAGGCGATAGACATGAAGTTACTGACAATCGCTCCAAATCGACCATGCAGACGCTCGCCTTCGGCATGCTGTCCACCGAGCAGTGCGATCTGCTCGCCGTATTCACGAATGCGAGCCAGAGAAAAGCGATAATCGGCCTCAACCCGCTCTCTTTGAAAAAAGAGCTTGATCAATGGACGGCCGATCACGTGTGTCAGCCATGTTCCGATAGCGGCATAGGCAAGAGCCAGCCACACAAGCAATCCCGGGATTGCGACATCGGTCCCGGGCAATGTAAAGCCGGCAGACAATGCCCAGAGGATGACCACGAAAGAAACCAGCGTGGCAACCTGATTGAGTATCTGAATGGAAAGCGAGTAGGATTGATCGACAAAAGATGACAGATCGTCCGCAATGCGCTGATCCGGATTGTCCGTCCCCTGGCCCAGCAATTGCATTTCATAATGCAATCCCCGACCCAGCCAATTCTCCACGTAATGCGTATTGAGATGCGAACGCCAGCGTATCCGCAAAACGTACTGGGCGGCGAACTCAACCATCTGCGCGAAAACCCAGATAACCGCAAAAGGGACGAAGACGACGAACAACTGATACCAGAACGCCGCCTGTTGTTTCGCCTGCAAGGCATTGAACATATCCCGGTACCAGAAATTAAATCGAACCGAGATGGCAACCTGGGCAAGATTGAGAAGGATAATGAAAACCAGCAGCGCGACGCCAATTTTACCTTCCCTGGAGCGAATGACGCCAAGTGGACCAAAATCAAGTTGTGCCGGTTTATCCGAGAGATAATACCTGTCCCCTATCCCGGTAATGGTCTGAACGACGGGAATATGAGCCGCCCCATAGATGAGCGCGGCGCTAACCGCAGCAGCGACTGCCATAGTCGTTGGAGGAACGTAGTGCGCCAAACCAAACGGGACCGCATCGAATGCAGCCAGCAGAAGCAATCCTGATAACAGGACATGAACGGCGGCGAGCGTATCGACAAATGTCGCCAGAAAACGCGATATTCGGCGTGACAGAAAAACGATCGCAACCAGAGCAAAGCTGGAGAAAGGCAGCAATGGCGTTATATCCGCCCCACTGGCTATGGCCGCTGCCGAACCGAGACCCATTGCTGCCAGAACTATACTCATTATGCCCATGCATTCACCTGCTTCATTGATCGCTTCGCAACAAGCGGCCCTATTCTCGTAACAGCATCCTTGCTGTAAAAGCCGAAAACAGGCTTACGCCCGATTTCAACCTACTGGTCCTAACGCCCGTATGCTTTCCGCAACATGCAGGCAACATTAACGTTATGAAATAGGCATCTCTGTGTTTTCTTCGTATAACGGCGATACTTATTGATTAAGTCCATATCAACGAACAGTTCCGATATTAAGAACGTTTTGATTGACACAAAGAACAACACAGGGCACAACCATTGACACGATATAGCTCCCCAACCGCGAAACGGGATGAACCTTTGACAGCCAACCCCTCCGATATTCAGGGAGCCGCGCAGCACAATGTGCCGGGTTCTCCGATTGTACGGCTCGAGGCTGTCAGCAAGGTTTTTGCCTCTCATGACGGCGGCGCGCATACTGCACTCGATCAGATCGATCTTTCTGTGCCGCAAGGCACCATATTGGGTGTCATTGGCCGTTCCGGCGCAGGGAAATCAACGCTGATCAGACTTCTCAACGGCCTTGAAAAACCGACAGCCGGGCGGGTGATCGTCAACGGCGCTGAAATCTCGTCATTGTCCGAACAGCAGCTCAGGCAGGAACGGCGCGCAATCGGGATGATCTTTCAGCATTTCAATCTGCTGTCCTCCCGCACGGTTGCCGAGAACATCGCTCTGCCACTGGAACTTGCAGACACCGACAAGAACATCGCAAGGAAGCGGGTGGAAGAATTGCTGGCTCTGGTCGGCCTTGCTGAACGCCGCGACCATTATCCCTCGGAGCTTTCCGGCGGCCAGAAACAGCGGGTGGGCATAGCGCGCGCTCTTGCCACCAAGCCCGAAGTGCTGTTGTCGGACGAAGCGACATCAGCACTCGATCCGGAAACGACACGTTCGATTCTCGACCTGCTCAAGAGCATCAACCGGGAACTGGGCCTCACCATCGTGCTCATCACCCACGAAATGGCGGTGGTGCGCTCCATCGCCGACCAGGTTGCCGTCATCGAATACGGGAAGATCGTCGAGAAGGGTGACGTCTTCGACATCTTCACGCGGCCTCAGCACCCAGTGACGCGCAGTTTCCTCGAACACGAAAGCGGGCGCGCCCTCCCCCCGACCGTGGTCGCTCAACTGAAGCAGGAAAAGGGTGCGGGTTCGCAGGCCGTTGTGCGGATTGTGTTTCGCGGGCCGCACGCCACCGATCCGGTACTTGCCCAACTCGCTTCAGATGCTGGAATTGCCGCCAATATTCTGGCGGGCTCCATTGACGAAGTCGGAGGGCGGCCCTTCGGCATCATAACCGTTGCCCTGCCTTCTGAAACGGAAAGGCTGGAAACCGCGCTTTCCTTCCTGTCCGCCCGTCAACTCGATACGGAGGTACTTGGTTATGTGGGGTAGTTTCGTTATTGAGAACTTCGGCAAGCTGATCATCGAACCATTCCTGCAAACCGCGCTGATGGTCGGAATAGCCACTTTGATCGCCACTGCGGTCGGGCTGCCACTTGGCATCTTCCTTGCCACCAGCCAGCGCGGCGAAATGTTCGCGGCTCCCATGACGAACCGTATCGTCGGTGCCATCGTCAATGCGTTGCGGGCCATTCCCTTCATCATCCTTGCGGTTTTCATCTTTCCCGTGACCCGGGTCATAGTCGGAACAGCCATCGGCACCCCGGCTGCCATCGTTCCTCTGGCGATCGCTGCTGCGCCTTTCATCGCACGTCTGGTAGAGACCCTCGTTCGTGAGGTCGATCACGGCCTTGTCGAAGCCGCGCGGGCATTTGGCGCCAGCCCTCGCCAGATTGTCTGGAAAGTCCTGCTGCCGGAAGCCATGCCGGGAATTGTCCTTGTCTTGACGCTTGCCCTTATTTCACTGATCGGCTTCTCAGCCATGGTCGGAGCAGTAGGCGGCGGCGGCCTCGGCGATGTCGCCCTGCGCTGGGGTTACGCACAGCGGAAAACCGATGTGATGATCGCCATCGTTGTTCTGCTGATCGTGGTCAATCAGCTCTTGCAGATGATCGGCGACCGCATATCACGCAAAATCAACAAGCGTGCCAGTCGTAGCGTTCAAAAAACCTTCACACCAGTATGACTTACACATTGCCCAGGAGAATCCGTTCATGTCACTGAAGAAAATCGGCCTTGCCGCCCTGCTCAGCCTGGCGTTTGCCCTTCCGGCAGCAGCCCAGACCAAAACGACACTGAAAATCGGTGTTACCCCCGGTCCGCATTCCGAGGTGCTGGCTATCGTCAAGCCGATCATGGAGAAGGCCGGCATCGAGCTGAAGCAATTCGACTTCACGGATTACATCGTTCCCAACGAAGCGCTGGCCAGCGGCGACCTCGACATCAATTCCTTCCAGCATCAGCCGTTCCTGGACAAACAGGTCGCCGATCGCGGTTACAAGATCGAATCCGTCGCAAAGACACTGGTCTTCCCGATGGGGATTTATTCCAAGAAGCACAAGAGCTGGGATCAGGTGCCCGATGGCTCCACCATCGCCATCCAGAATGACCCGACCAATGGCGGGCGGGCTCTGCTTCTGCTGCAATCGCGTGGCGCCATCAAGCTGAAGGAGGGCTCCGGCCTCGTGCCGACCGTCCTGGATATCGTCGAAAACCCGAAGAAGTTGAAATTCATCGAAATCGAGGCAGCTCAAACAATCCGTACCCTGGAAGACGTTGATGCCGCCTCCGTCAATACCGACTTCATCGTCTCCGATGGCGGCAACCCGAAGCGCGATGCCATTCTTCTCGAAGGAGCCGATGGTCCATATGCAAACATCCTCGTGGTGCGCAGCGCCGACAAGGACAAACCATGGGTCAAGACCCTGATCGAGGCCTACCACTCACCGGAAGTGAAGAAGTTCGTTGAAGAGAAATACAAGGGTGCCGTTTTAACGGCCTGGTAAATTCTTCAAAAACGGAAAACTCGAAAAGCCGGGCCTCGTGTCCGGCTTTTCTTTTTTGTCAGATCACTCAGCAATACGCGCCCTACCCCTTTTTCCATCGGAACGTGTCCATTCCAGTGAGGACCTTCCGACCAGAACCGCAGTGAAGCAGAAGGTTTTCCCGTTGTACCATTGCCGCCATCGTTGGCAGAGCTGGTCGCTGCTGACCCACCACACTCCGCTATCACGCGGCTTCAGCCAGCGCCCCAGGCCAATGGCCTCACCAGAACCTGTCACCGTACCGTCCGGCGCATAATAGACCGGAATCTCTCCGCCCAATGGCGTGGCAATATACACCCGCTTACCCGAGACAAGACTGCGCAGCGCCTCTCCTTTCAGGTGCTCAGCGCGGCCGCTGAGAGGCACAATTATCATGACAACCATGAATACCAGTGAAAGAGAACGATATTTCATCGCTCCGTCCTCAGCTGTCTTCGCTGTTTTTTCAGCAAGGCAATAAGCCACGCTGGAATAGGGAACATGCAAACAGGGCTTCCCGCCCCGTAACTGGAACAGCAAAACGCTGTGCCAAGATACCTAGGACCCAAAATGACAAGAACGGATGCAGCTTCTGGACGAAGATAAAAGCTGCCCTATTTCATCAACAACACAGCTTGTGCACCCCGAAGAACGGGGAGTTGCTGCTTGGGCAGCCTTCCAAGCTCAGTGGATCATCAACACAATGTCTTTGGCAAGATTCTGAAGCGCTGAAAACTAAACAAACTTATTATTAAAATTGATATTCAAGCTCACGAGTAAAAATTTACGTAATAAGAAATATGCTTTCTTATAAAAATTGAAGCTGATAAAGAAACAAAAATTGACTCTTCTACTCTAGAAACAAAAGCGATACGTGTTAGACAAGAGAGATCAATAAAAAAATAAAATATATTCTTTGTGCAATGACTAAGATTGGGATCAACTACAAGTGATACCTCCGGCTAACAACGGTACCCCTAATTTTCGCCAGATTCGGTCGTTTCTGGCTTTGGCAAAACACCTCAGCTTCACCCGTGCGGCAGAAGAGTTGCATATTTCACAACCTACTCTGACTGTGCAAATTCATCAGCTAGAAGAGATGCTCTCGGTTGTTCTCTTCGACAGAAACAGGCGACAGGTCCGCCTGACGGCAGCTGGCGAGAGCCTTATTCAGCCGCTGGAGCAGCTGCTGATAGACCTCGAAGCGGTAATGAGCTTGAGCAGCAACCACGCATCCCTCAAGAGTGGCAACATCAGGGTCGCTGCTCTTCCCTCAATTGCCGCAAGCCTTCTCCCCGCTGCTATCAGAATCTTCAAGAAAGATTATCCCGGTATCAGCGTCCATGTTCACGACGTCGTAGCGGAGAATATCGTTGCGCTGGTCAAAGCCGAACAGGTGGATTTCGGTATCGGCATGCGCCTCACCCCTGACAAGGACACCAAGGTTGATGATTTCATCACTGATCGCCTGTGCGTGTTCTTTCCGGTCGGACATCCCCTTGAAGCCAAAAAGCCACACATCACCCTGAAAGACTGTGCCCAGTATCCTTTAATTTTGACCGGAAGAAACAGCAGTGTGCGTAATCTGCTCGAGCGCTCCCTTATGGAGGAGCATCTGGAAATCCAGGTCGCAAACGAATCCAACTACATATCCACTGCTCTCGGCATGGCGAGAGCAGGTCTCGGCATCACTATTTTACCCGCTTCCGCGGTTGACAATGGCTGCATGACCAATCTGGATTTTGCCGAGATCGTTTCACCGCAACTGCCGCGTCAGATCGGCATTATATCAAGAACATCACGAAACCTCTCGCCGGCGGCAAAAAGCTTTATAGCGACCTTACGTCTGACGGCAGGAACCCATGACAGGTTCCGTGAGATCGCATTCGCTTCAGTCTGTGCCGTCTCCAATTGAATGGAAGATAATCTACTCTTTGTAAGTCGCAAAAAAAGGAAGCCGCGACGCTGGGCGTCGCGGCTTCTTCATTTCCTGAACATTTGGGACGATCAGGAACCGTTCATCCCTCAAACCATTTTTGGAGCGGAAGAGAAGAACGGGAAAGTCCGGGAACTTCTTTCTGTCGCAGGAGACAACGCCTGATCAGAGATCAGACCTTGTCGGGGATCTCCATGCTAAGAAGTCCGGCGCCCAGACATTTTCCGTGAGCATCGAGAGCCAGCGAGCGGGTCACACCGCCACCAAGCGCCTCGTACATAATGAAGTTGAGAGCCCCCACACTCGGGACTTCCCGACGTACAACATCACCCTTGACGATGTCGGAGAAGTGCTCCTTCACCCGTGCAGCAGTAACGTATTTCTCCAGCAGTGGGTAATCCCTCTCATCGAAGGCGATCAGGGAAATATTGGAGGTATTCCCCTTATCCCCGGTCCGGGAATGGGCAATTTCACGCAATTTCATGTCATATCTCCAGATATTCGACGACAGCGGCCGCCTTGGAACGCGGAAGGAAAGACGACATCATGGCAACGATCTGCCGGGCGGACTTGAACGCCCCGCCGCCGCCTGCCGGACCATTGGTATACAGGGTTTCAACCTCGTTACCGATCCGCACGGCTTCCTTCATGCTGTCGGTACGACCGGTGACGCGCACGCGTACCTCGTAAGGCTCAGCAGCTTGCGAAAGCTTGTCACCATGGATCGAATTCACTCCGATCAGGTCAAGACGAAGTTCCGTTGTCTTGACACCCATGATCTCAAGACGTTCCTTGACGATATCGAGAGCAAGTCTGGCTCGGCCAAGCGCACCGGGACCGGCGTAAGACATTTGTCCTTCACCGACAAAACTGTCTACATACCCGACCGATACCTTCAGTGTTTCCGGACGTGCTCGACCTGTTGCTCCCTTGACACTGACCCGGTCCTTGCCTTCCTGACGAAAAGTCACTTTCGAGAAATCAGCGATGACGTCAGGAGTTAGATAGCTCGATGGATCATGGATCTCGTAAAGCATCTGCTCCTTACAGGTTGCTTCAGTAACCATGCCGCCCGAACCCTCAACCTTGGTGATGATCGTGGTACCATCGGCGGAAATCTCGGCAATCGGGAAGCCGAGACGGGCAAGCCCTTCGACATCCTTTTTACCCGGATCGGCAAAGTAACCACCGGTGATCTGGCCGGCACATTCGAGAAGATGTCCGGTGACCGTCGCCCGGCCGTAATTCTCCCAATCGTCATTCGACCAGCCGAATTCGAATACTTGCGGGGCAAGAAACAACGACGGATCGGAAACCCGCCCGGTGATGATCACGTCCGCACCGGCACGCAGCGCCTCTACGATCGGCTCCGCTCCGAGATAGGCATTTGCAGAGAGCAGCTTATCGGCAATATCGGAAACCGGACGGCCGGTTTCCTCGAGCTTATAGTTGCCGACTTTCAGCTCTTCGAGAACGTCATCACCAGAAACTGCAGCCACCTTAAGCTTGTTCAGACCTAGCGAACGCGCCACCTCAATGATCTTCTGCGCACCAGCCTGGGGATTGGCCGCACCCATATTGGTGATGATCTTGATGTTGCGATCATGGCACTGACGCAGAACAGCCTGCATCCGGTCCACCAGCAGAGGATCATAACCCTTGGTAGGATCACTCATCTTGGATTGCTGGGCGATAGCGATGGTACGTTCTGCAAGGCACTCGAACACGAGATATTGCAGGTCGCCCTTCTCCGCCAATTCGACCGCTGGTTCGATCCGGTCGCCGGAATAGCCGGCGGCGGATCCGATACGGATTGTTTTCATTATTTTACCCTCAATCAGATCGGGAAAATTCCGAGGACAACGCAGGCAATCGTCATGACAATCGATGTCGCCCACAGCCACAGGAAGGTGAATTTCTGGTGTTCAGCCAACTCGATGCCGCATAACCCAACGAGCAGGAAGGTTGCAGGAGTCAGCGGGCTGATCGGGAAGCCGGTCGTCATCTGGCCGAGAATTGCGGCCTGTCCCATCTGCACCGGAGCGACCCCCAGAACATTCCCGGCCTCAGCAAGAACAGGAAGGATGCCGAAGTAGAATGAATCAGGGTCGAACAGAAGGCTCAGAGGCATGGAGAAGATGCCCAGAACGAAAGGCATATGTGTTGCATGCTCGGTCGGCACATGGGTCGCCACAAAGCTCGCCATAGCCGTCAGCATCTTGGTGTCCTTCATGATGCCGGTGAAGATACCTGCGGCCAGAAGGATGGTTCCCATCATCAGCGCGGCCTTGGCATGCGCATCAATACGGGCCCGTTGATCTTTCATGTTAGGATAATTGATCATGAGTGCAACGACCGTGCCGACCATGAAGCAGATCACGGGCTGTGCGACTTCGACGATCATCAGGCCAAGAGTTGCAAGAACCAAGGCTACGTTAACCAGGAAGAGCTTCGGACGAACTAGGCCCTTTTCCTCGTCGGTCAGTTCCGGACGAGAATATTCAATGGTCGTGTTCGCGTTGCCGGTCATTCCAAGACGCTTCTCCTCGCGGCGCCCAAGATACCAGGCACAGAGGAAAACAAACAGAAGCCCGATGATCTGGGCCGGCATCACCGGCAGATAGAGATCCCCGATCGGAATTTGCAATGCCGTTGCAGCACGAAGAGTTGGGCCACCCCATGGTAGCATGTTCGCGGTGCCGGCGGCCATAGCCACCACACAGGCGAGAATGCGCTTGTCGATCTTGAGCCTGTCAAACAGCGGCAGCATCGCCGGGATGGTGACAAGGAAGGTCACAGCTCCGGAGCCGTCAAGGTGAACGATAGCGGCAAGGACCGCGGCACCAAGCACAATCCGTGAAGGGCGAACACCAACCACGCGCAGGATGCCGTCAATGATTGGATCGAGTGTACCGGCATCCTTGATGATACCGAAGAAGATGATCGCAAAAACGAACATCCCAACGACCGGTGAGATGTTCTTGATGCCATTGACGGCGAACTTGCCGGTATCCGCCACGGAGAAGCCCGCCAGCACGGCAGCGACCATCGGCACAACAATCAGCGCCGCCATTGGAGATATTTTCTTACTAAGAATCCCCACCAATACTACAATGATAGTTAAAAGCCCAGCCAAGGCAAGCATGTTGCTCTCCTTCATCAAAGTTGAAGTTGCTATATTTTATCTATTATTTATGCTTAGCTAGTTATTCATTGCCAATGAAAAACCTCAATTTGAAATAGAGGTTATATAACTAAAGGAGAAAAGAGAAATTCAGAATTTGGATAGACAAATCTGTTCCGCAAATAAGACGCACCTACGCCACAATTAACCCCACGTCTGAAACCGTGCAGTTCAGGTATGATAGCCAATCTCCATAGGGGTTACGTCATATCTGTATGAGCTTTTCCTTGCATAGAAACGGGAAAGCCTTTTCTGCATGAGAGATAACGTCGCAACCGGTAAAGTAATTCCGTGGAAATACGGCATTCATGCTGTAGAGTGGAATGATCCAGAATCTGGCTGAACACACCATTCAATACCTTGTCGACCTTCCGACACAAGGGAAAGACAACAGATTTGAATATCTCGATCAAACAATTACGCGCTTTCATGGCCTTGTACGAGCAGCGCAATTTCACGCGTGCTGCTGCAAGTGTTTTCTTGTCCCAGCCTGCTTTCAGCGCTCTCATCAACGGGCTGGAAACAGAAGTTGGCTTTCGCCTTTTCGACCGCGACACGCGGAGTGTGCGACTAACTCCCGATGGAGAGGCTTTCTTTCAGATCGCGCTTCGTCATATCCGGTTCCACAACGATTCCAGCAAGGAAATAAAGGCTATTTCCCGAGGTGAAACAGGCCGCGTGTGTATCGCTGCCCTTCCTTCCGTCGCAGTCAGCTGGCTTCCCGCCGTATTGCCCGATTTTCGCCAGCGCTATCCGCATGTGCGGGTCGAACTGATCGATGCCCCATCCGACCGCTGCATCCAGGTACTCAATGATAATATCGCTGATTTTGCATTGACGGCGTTTCAACCCAATAATGAAGAGTTGAAGTCGGAGAAACTCTGCATCGAACAGTTTCATCTGGTCTGCCACAAGGATCATCCTCTGGCTCGCCACGCCTCGGTCAAGCCGGAACAGCTACATGATCATCTGATGTTGAATTTCTCCCATCTAACCAGCATACGCCAGCATCTTGATCAGGCATTACCTCCCCAGGCGAGATACGACACCATGGAGGTTGAGCAACTGACGACGATGATGGGATTGATCGCAGCCGGTCTGGGAGTGAGCATTATTCCGGAACTCGCTCTTTATCAGTTTCGCCATCCTGATCTGGCTATCCGCCCCCTGGATGGTCTGAATGTTTTCCGGGAAATTCACCTGATCCGGCGGACGGACAGGACGTTGTCGCTTGCGGCGGAGAATCTATGCGCAGCCGTTGTCGATTATGCGAGAGCGGCTTTCGGTACAAAGAGCAACTGAATTTTTAGTCTGCAGGGCAAAAATCGAATTTTTGCTTGCCTCCTGATAACAAATAACGCGACCGATTATAATTCGGGAACCCGGGACCCCAGATGTTGCCTGGCAACGTGCCTCGTATCGTGGTTATTTCACACCAGCGCGCTACGAACGGGAAACTCCTCTGGAGATTCACGATATCGGTCATGGCGCTCAAGAGGAGGATAGCCTGTTCGCTTTCCCCACCATCGGTCGTTATCGCCTGCAAGCTGCACTATAGCTAGGCGACCACCGTTTTGGCGATGCCAGATCTAGTTCAAATCCACTGTTTGCCATCGCCTGTCGCGCAACCATAGGGAGGCGGCATCTCGCCAAAAGTTGCACGCAAATGATCGCAGCCCCATTTGCGGATCGGAGAAGGCATGTAGCTGTTCAGCTCTATCCCGACTTCATCATATGGGGTGGTCGTGTTGGTAACATATGTATACCAGCGCTGGCCTATCAGGATGATGGCTGCAATCAAGGAAACGGTTAGAATTCGAGCGACACGCTTCCATACGAATCCGGATACTTTCACCAACGAATATCTCCATCCCGGTTCTTCACGGACTCATCCCGCAAAGTGTTTTCCGTTCATTCTAACCGCTGCAACACTCTCATATATAAAAAGCCCCGGATTGCTCCGGGGCTCAGACTGCTGACAAACCCGTCATTTTTGGCGGGTTTGTTTTTTGATGAGGTTTGCGAGTTTTTTAGCCATCCTGGTTCAGGATTATGATGCGAAGCGAACCCGATCTTCTCATGCGTGGCAC
>Ga0153941_1000155_pt1 | contig 33097 bp, 32 predicted proteins | sample TSNJ025MetaG_FD_104733 | JGI IMG/M metagenome (GOLD analysis project Ga0153941, IMG submission 104733) | Attine ant fungus gardens microbial communities from New Jersey, USA - TSNJ025 MetaG | ecosystem: Host-associated > Fungi > Mycelium > Unclassified | place: USA: New Jersey, Brendan T. Byrne...
AATCGTTGTTTGTTCATTGGCACCTCCTTAGGCACTGTTATTATTTTACTATACTTCAGTTAAATATCCTGCATCATCTGATAAATTTAATTGTTCTTACCTCAAGTTTCGCACGTAAATAGGCAGCAAAGACATGATTTTACTTGTTGCTTACTTCAACAGAGGGCGCTTTCTATATCACTCCCCTAAAATTCCTTCTCACTTAATGTTTATTTCATTGGTTTTTCTTTAGATTTTTCTCGCCGAAAAGCTGAGTTCTTACAAAAAAAAGCCCGGGGCTTCAGTGTAAAAACACATTATGCTCCCGGGTATCATTGTGGATGATATGCAGTCGTTTATTGCTGTCCATAAAAGCGATAAAAACATTATGGATTGTATTGTGATGCTGGCGGCGAAATTCTTCAATTTGTTGCTGCGAAAATCCAATATTGGTCAACGCGTCCGCCTGCAGTTTTCCTTCAAGGATTACAGGAACCAAGATGCTGTTAGGGTTGACATTAAAGTTGACCTGATAGGGTGTCAGTGGCATATGTTCAGCTTTTTTAAGGACGCTTAATCTGCCATGGGGCTCAAGGACGGCAAGTTCAAGGGTTGTAATATCAAAAACATCCCTTTCCCGTAAAAGCTGCAGCAACGTCTCGACAGGCATTTGCACCTTGCGCAAGCTTTCTTTAATAATTTGGCCGTTTTCTACCATTATCAGCGGCTTAAAATTCAGCTTTTTATTGACCGGACGATTTTTAATACTTATCCAGCCGAACAGCAGTTGCATGCCGCCAACCGTCAAAAGGGCAATCAGCGAGCTAATAAGATCAATCTGGTGATCGACGATTAGTGCACCGGCCACTGAACCGATGGTAATCGATGTTAAAAAGTCAAAGGAGCTAAACTCGCCCAACTGTCGGCGACCAATGACCAGCATGATGATGAGCAGCACTCCCATACCCGCAACTACCCGAAACAGGGTAATTCCTAAAGTTTCCATTGCCGCCTCCACTAAGCCGCTGCAATACTTTGCATTGTTTAGGTTAGCATTTAGTTTGCCCTGGTCTAAAGCTTTTTAGTCTCGTAAAATTTACAAAATTCAGCGCAACTAGCTAATCGCCAAAACAAATACCGATCGCCCGCCCTGCCGTCAAAAGTTCGTCATCTGGCATAATATTATTAGCAATACCGGCAATAGCAGCCAATGGAACGGAAATAATCCGATTTTTCTGGAGTGCTACCATACTGCCAAACGCCCCGTCGAAAACACACTGGGCAGCTGCCACGCCATAACGAGTAGCCAACACCCGGTCATAGGCCGTCGGCGTTCCTCCGCGTTGAACGTGACCTAATATTGTGCAACGGGACTCAGCGCCGATAAGCCGTTCAATTTCTCTGGTTAATTTTTCACCGGCGCCACCGAGGCGGATTTTCTCGTGACTTCCTTCAACAATGCGCGATACCGATATCTCCCCGCCCTCAGGATAGGCTCCTTCAGCTACAACGACAAGGCTGAACAGTCTGCCGCGCTGTTGACGCTCTCGTATTTTTGCCAGTACTGCTTCTATCTTAAACGGGATTTCCGGTATCAAGATACAATCAGCGCCGCCAGCTATGCCGGCATGAAGTGCAATCCAGCCCGCATAGCGCCCCATCACTTCCAGCACCATAACACGGTGATGGGATTCGGCCGTAGTATGCAACCGATCAAGCGCATCGGTCGCCACGCCAACAGCCGTATCAAACCCGAAAGTTCGTTCAGTCTCAGGTATATCATTGTCAATCGTTTTCGGAACGCCGACTACCGGTAAACCGAGCTGATAAAATTCAGTTGCGATTTTAAGACTGCCATCACCCCCAATAACAATGAGGGCCTCAATGCCTGCCTGCCGGAGGTTAGCAAACGCCTGAGCAGACATGTCCTCATAGACAATCTTGCCATCCATATTCCTCGGATAATAGAAAGGGTTGTCGCGGTTAGTTGTACCTAAAATTGTTCCACCGCGTGGCAATATGCCTGCAACACTGTTGTCAGTCATTTCAATTATCTCGTTCTCGACCATACCGCCAAAACCATTCTTGATTCCCCATACTTTTAGACCATGTTCAAGCGATGTTCTCACGACAGCCCGGATAACGGCATTAAGTCCGGGAGCATCACCACCACCTGTAAGAATTGCAACTGTTTTCACCTTACTCAAACTAGCCATCAGCTCACCTCTTCTTTTTTATTATATAAAGAGAGACTTAGCTTCGGGCGGGGTTTTTACCCCATCTGAAGTTTAGTCGACCTTAGCCTAATGTCTAGCCGCTCTTAACTACCGATTATAGAAGCGGGAGTTAAGACGCGGCTTAGTCATCGGATAAAATAGAGCTGTCTCACTAAAAATATTTTCCACCATATATTGTGTTTTTTGTTAAGAATAAACACAATATATGGTGGAATTCACCTTAGTAAGACAGCTCTATTTAAATTGCGTTATTCCTCATAATTATTGCTATAGTTTGCTAAGTCTGACTGAGAATCTTTATTAATACCAGCTAGACCTCGATACATACCGCGAATATCGCTGTCTTCCCCGCGATTTTCCAAATAGCGCTCCAACTTACGTTTTACCCGCTGTAATGCGTTATCAATAGACTTAACATGACGTTCAAGCTCGATAGCGATTTCCTGATAAGACTTGCCGTCAAGATAGGACATCAATACCTTCCATTCAAGGTCACTTAAAATTTCGCCCATCTTTTCTTCAATATCGACAAATTCTTCCCTGCTGATCACCAGCTCTTCAGGGTCAGTCACCTTAGATCCTGAAAGCACATCTAACAGCGTCCGGTCAGAATCTTCGTCATAAATGGGCTTATTTAAAGAAACGTATGAATTCAAAGGAATATGTTTCTGCCTGGTCGCCGTCTTAATAGCAGTAATAATTTGCCGTGTTACACATAATTCGGCAAATGCCCTAAACGAGGAGAGCTTGTCATTGCGGAAATCTCGAATTGCTTTATATAAGCCAATCATGCCTTCTTGAATGATATCTTCGCGTTCAGCGCCAATTAAAAAATACGATCTGGCTTTGGCCCTCACAAAGTTACGATATTTATTAATCAAATACTCCAGAGCGACCGTGTTGTCATTGTCTTTGGCGTCGAGTACTATCTCTTCATCAGTTAAGTCATCAAAACAACCATACAGATCGCGTTGAGCATTAACCCGCATCGCATCGCCCCCAACTAATTTATTTCGCTGCCACTAAGCGGTCACTACCTCGATCTACCTCATGTCAGCTATTTGCTTATCGTAAAAAAATAAAAGTGCACTAAAAGGAATAGTGCTGCTGTATCAATTCACGTCTTGTCATAATGATTATACCTGCAAGCACAAAGTTAGTCAAGCCTATCTCTTCGCATCGCATCAAGACGTTTGAGAACATCCTTGCCCAGGCGGCTGCCTAGCTCGTGGCGATCCCGCGATAATACCCGCTCAGAGATATTGGCGGTAATCTCTTTTTTTACTCGGGCAACATCTATCTTTAGTTCACGTGCCGACATTCTGAAGGCGCCAGTCCCTAAAACAAACATCTGCTCAGCCCAGTCGGATGTAACGACATAGACATGTCGACATTGCCGAACAAGTTCGTATGTCATTTTCTCGATACAACTGTCGGCGGTTTCGCCTTCCTTGGTATAAATCACCTCCAGCTGACCAGTTTGAATTCGGGTTACACCCTTGCCGGCAACCATATGCGCATCAAATACGATTATTATCGTCTTAAATCCTTTATATGCACCATATTCGCTCAGTATGTCCACAAGTTTGTCACGGGCATATTCTAAATTATCTTTATCCTCGATAAATTCACTCCAAGCGTTAATCACATTATAGCCATCGACGATTAACAAGTCCATTGAGATAAAGTCTCCAATCTTATTGCATGTTGGCGGTCCGCCAAGTCTAAAGCTATAGGATGTATTGCGTGAGATTATTCGTCCAGCAAGGCGAAGGAGCCGCGCGGACATATGCAAGGCGACGCCAACACATCTGGGGGAGATCTCCGTCAAGAGCACTATGGATTTAGGCCTGGTGGATCACTATTAGCATCGGGTAGTTGTTCGGCTTCAGCAGATAAGCTTATTTCAGCTTTCACCGGTTTAGGGGTTGGTCCTACTCTGATAACTGTGTTGTCAGGGGAATATTTATCGCGAGATAATACTTCGCGTTTTAATTCCCTCCCGGCATTATCCCGAATGACGCGAACAACAGTGACTTCATATCCTGGCTTACCTGCTTTTTCTACCTTAGTTTCCCCTGGAGGCAGCGATGGATCAGCCTTTTTAATCGTTCGCGGCTGAACAATCCGCTGATCTGCAGTCAAAATATCAATATTTTTATCAAATATCCGTTGGCCAAATATTCCAACATTAAGTTTATTGCCCACTGTTTCTGCCACAATCATTACTGGAGCCGAGCTGTTATTGGCAAATTTAAAATCAAGCGCATTATCAGCAACGGTGGCATCCCGCCCCAGAGGCACATAGGAAAGCGGCTTTGAATGGTTAGTGCGTTCAACGATACTAAGCCCTGCCAATAGAACCGTATTATACAGCGTCGAAGAAACCTGACAAACGCCGCCGCCTATTCCAGGTACAAATTCACCATTTATGATCTCCATGGCTTCTTTAAACCCATGAGATTTCTCCCGAGGGCCAACAGTATCATTAAATGAAAAAATTTGACCAGGGTAAAGCAGCTTCCCGTTAATTTTTTGGGCAGACAGTTTGACATTTGTCGTTCTGTTGTCATCTTCGATATTAAATACGCTCGTATATATGGCGACAAGCTCTTTAATGCCGCTTTCAGTCAAATCGTCGGCCGTAAATTCCGGATAAACAGGCCTGACAGGCAAGGTAATAGAACCACCTTCGGCCTTGTCGACGGCAACTAGAATTAATTCTTTTAGAGCGGCGCTATCAATCTCATGGCCTTCTACCTCAGGCACAATGCCGCCTGCCTGCAGGCTCAGCGTTGCATTGCGCGGCGGAAGATTAACCGATTCTTGCAACTGGACTATGATCGCATCTAATTTACCCTCATTATACTTGATTTTAAGGGGAATAGACCAGCCTTCGGCACGCGTATCGCGAATTTTTTTTAGACGTACCCACCATGACCCTTCCCGGCCAACCTGCCAGGCGGCATCAGCCGTTGCTTCCGGGTCAATCGTACAATCAAGATTCTCAGGCTCAATCCGAAAAATCGAGCTGTCATACGAAATTAATATCGGCTTGGGCTTTTGCTCCTTTTGCCAGACATAAAGCATTTGAGCTAGTTCATCGCGTGTTTTTCCGGACACTTCAATGTTAGCAACCTTCACGCCAGGATATATCGTTTGGGCAAACAGCGGCCGGGTCAGCCAAAAACCGCTTGCCCCTATTAAGACTATTGCCACCGCCAGAACAATTGCTGCCCAACGTTTCACTATCCTTTTGCTCCCCTCTGCCTAAGAGTTTCATATAACAATAGCGAGCACGCCACCGAAGCATTAAGAGATGCGATTTTCCCCCGCATAGGAATGCGTACCAGGAAATCACAGGCTTCTTTTGTTAATCTCCCCATCCCCTCCCCCTCGTTGCCAACTACAATAACGACCGGCCCGGTAAAAGCGGCCTCGTAGTAATCTCCAGTACCATCCATATCGGCCCCTACAACCCAGATCCCCTGCTTTTTCAGGGCTTTGAGGGTTTGGGCTACATTGCCGATCCTAACTACCGGAACATGTTCAATGGCGCCGGCCGATGTCTTTGCCACAGTTTGCGTAAGCGGACAACTGCGCCGTTTGGGGATTAGTACGCCGTGAACGCCTGTTGCATCAGCTGTGCGCAAGATGGCTCCAACATTATGCGGGTCGGCCAGTTCATCAAGCAACACCAAAAATGGCGGTTCGTTTTTTTCGCAGGCTGCCGCTAACACATCGTCTAAATCGGCATAAGCGACCGGCGCGGCCAGGGCGACTACACCTTGATGGCGCACACCTGCCGACAATTGGTCAAGCTTGGCATTATCTACTTCCTGGATAATTAATCCCTTTTTCCTGGCCTGACCGATTATATCCCGGACTGAGCCTTGACGATCCCCTTTGGCAACAAGGATTTTATTGAGGGAACGCCCGGCTTTTAATGCTTCCAGTACGCTGTTGCGCCCTGCTATTATTTCTGTATCATCAGACATCGTGATCGCTCCTAATCGTTTTTCATATTACTTACGCATCTTTGTACTTTGCTTATTTCGCATTAGCCGTTCTATTATGCTTTATTATCGCAACTTTATCCGATGACTAAAGCATGTCTTAACTCCCGCTTCTGTATACGAGAGTTAAGAGCGGCTAAATCCCTGGGTAGGGTCGACTAACCTTCGATGGGGTAAAAAAACACCTAAAGCGTTCGTCTCTCTTATTATTATGAAAAAACGGCAGAATATAATCCTGCCGATAATCTACTAATAACTACCAATGTACACAGCTCTTCATCAGCGCTTAATTGATGCCAGTACCTTGACTAAGATTGGATCTTAGGATTAAATAGTGAAGATTTTTTCGCAATGCAAGGCGGAGAAGCCGCGCACATCAAAAATATGGAAGGTGACGACAACGAAGCAGTGCGGGAAAAGCTGCGCTAGTTAACCTAAGATATAATTTGGTCAAGGTACTAGGCGCCCACAAGACAAATTTCCTTCGGTACAATAGCCGGCCGTCACACAAGTAGGGCCAGCTTTGGCAAACAATCGTGGGGCAACCGTTCGCACTTCAGCCAGCATAGCGTTAGCTAAATCGCGTATTTCCCACTGTGCCCGCAGACAACAGCGCTTTTCAAAAAAGTGCAATAAGGAACGGGCATTCATCGTTACGACTATTTTAGTTTCAGTAGCGTTAGCCAGTACATATCGCGCATCCTCCTGATGCACGCCAAGATCAACCAGTTCATTATACGTATTCTGAACCGCAGCCATTAATGCTTCAAACTTCGCCCGAGCTACAGCATTAGCGGTAATCGTCGGCGGCACAATGTAGTCAAATCCATGCTCAGCTACATACCGCTGCGACTGCTGGGAGTAAGAGGCAATACGATGACGAACGAGCTGGTGTGTCAGTACGCGGGAAACTCCTTCAATGGCAAAGGTAAAGCTGGCGTGTTCAAATGTCGATAGATGCCCCATGTCGACAAGTTTGTCAATTAACTGAGCAACTTGTACGCTAGACATGTTTTCGGCCAACTGCTCAGCACCACTGGCCGAATAACAAAGGCGGGCCGACATGGCGACTGTACGTTCGGGATCAGGGGTACATTGAATTAATTTCAACTTCATGGCGACGACTCTCCTTTATGGTTGTTTTTTGCCCATTGCTGTCATTTCCCGGGAAATAGCAGTAAACGCCCTGTCAACAATTTCCGACAACCTATCGTAGCTTTTTCCCAAATACAGATAACCAACTAATGCCTCAAAGCCTGTAGCGTAGCGGTATTCGGCGATCGACGCACTCTTCGGCACTGTCGACTTAGCGTTGCGACCCCGCCTTACAATATCGGCTTCTGCAGGTGTAAGCTGATCCCCTAACGCTTTGACGGCTTTTGACTGCATGACGGCAGATACCATTTTAGCATCAAAGGTGTGCAGTACCCTAACCTTATTTTGCTCATACCCCAGCAAGCGGGTACGCACATACAGAGTAAAATAAGCATCGCCAACATAGGCTAATACCAGCGGCGGCAAACGCTCAGCATCGATCTCATTATATTTCGCCGGGGAAATGTCCCCGGCTTCATTCATCGAAAAAAAACTATCGACTAATTTTTGAAAGTGATCAAAGTTCACCGTTTTTTCCACCTGACACCCTGCGGCGAATCTTCCAGGACAATACCGGCTATCGCTAGTTGATCGCGAATTTGGTCGGCAGTTCCCCAGTCTCTGCTCTTACGTGCTTGCTGGCGAATTTCAATAATAATATTCATCAGCTCATCGATCAACTCAGCGCTGCCGTCCTGGCCACCACTAGCTGCCTCGATCTTTATACCAATAATTTCGGCCATCTGGTTAAAAACTTTGTTTGCGTGCGACACTGCCGCAGCATCAAACGCTGCTTTCCCGCCCGTAACCTTGCTGTGGTAGATGTTGATCTCCTTGGCAAGACCAAACATGATGCTGATAGCCAACGCAGTATTAAAATCATCGTCCATGGCTGCAACATATCCAGCCATAGCCTCGTCCGCAGCAGTAATGAGCGCCTGTGAATGCTCGCTGGCGCTGCCGGCCGAAAAGGTTTCAAGATGACGCAAATTCTGTTGAGCCGTTTTTAGACGTTCCAGGCTGCGGCTAGCTTCCTCCAAGCGTTCATCAGTAAAATCAAGCGGACTCCGGTAGTGTGTCGATAAAATGAAGAAGCGCAGTATCTCCGGCTGAAAATGTTCAAGGATATCGACAACAAGAAAAAAATTACCCAAGGATTTACTCATCTTTTCGGAATTAATGGTAATAAAACCGTTATGGAGCCAATACCGCACAAACGGTTCAATACCAGTAAATGCTTCAGATTGGGCAATCTCATTTTCGTGGTGCGGGAATACGAGATCGCTGCCACCACCATGAAAATCAAAACTTGCCCCTAAATATTTGTGAGACATAACCGAACATTCAATATGCCACCCCGGCCTCCCTGGCCCCCAGGGACTATCCCAGGCCGGCTCACCGGGTTTGGCTTTTTTCCATAAGGCAAAATCCAGGGGATGTTTCTTGCGGTCATCTACATCAACCCGGGCGCCGGCTTTCATATCTTCAAGATTTCTGCCACTCAGCTTACCGTAATTGGGGAAACTTTCAACACTGTAATACACATCGCCATCGGCAACATAAGCAAAGCCTTTATCGATAAGTGTATTGACCATGGACACAATTTCAGCAATATTCTCAGATACTCTAGGATATACATGCGCCCGGCGGATATTGAGTTTATCCATAACCTCAAAGTATGAGGCAATATAACGGTTAGCAATAACGTCCCAGGTTACCTGTTCATTTCTGGCAGAATTAATAATTTTGTCATCAATATCGGTAAAATTTTGAACATGATATACTTCAAAGCCCGAATATTCGAGATAGCGCCTGATTACATCCCAGGTAATAAACGGGCGGGCATTGCCGATATGCGGATCGTTATAGGGAGTAACCCCACAAACATACAATTTAACTTTTCCGGGCGTTATCGGGACAAATTCTTCTTTTTGCTTAGTCAGAGTGTTATACACCTTGAGACTCATTTTGTTTCAGCTCCTTTTCCAACTGTTCAATCCGTTTTTCCAGCCGTTTCATCATTCGTTGCATACAGTGCATCATCTCTGCCACTGGATCCGGCAAATCATCGTGTTCCAGATCAACATCATCTATATCGCGATTTATTTTTTTGCCGTCATGCCAGACGACTTTTCCGGGGATGCCGACAACAGTAGAATTAGGCGGTACTTCGCGCAAAACGACTGAACCAGCCCCAATTTTCGCGTTGTCGCCAACAGTAAATGATCCGAGCACCTTAGCACCGCTGGCGACAACAACATTATTGCCGATCGTTGGGTGACGCTTACCTTTTTCTTTACCAGTCCCGCCTAATGTGACGCCTTGATATAGGGTAACATTATTGCCAATAACACAAGTCTCTCCAATGACGACACCTGTTGCATGGTCGATAAACAGACCTTCCCCAATTGTTGCGCCCGGATGCACGTCGACACCAGTTAACAGGCGATTAAAATAGCAGATCATACGAGGTAACAGCACCCAGCCGCGCTTAAACAAATAATTAGAAATACGGTATAACCAGATGGCGTGTAGGCCGGGATAGCACAATAGTACTTCCAGCACACTTTTGGCTGCCGGGTCACGGTCAAATACCACTTTAATATCTTGTTTTATCTGTTTGAGTATAGTATTCCCTCCTTAAAACAATTTAGAACAAGCATAAAAAAGCCACCATCTCATTACAGAGACGGTGGCCCGCGGTTCCACTCTGCTTGGGTTGTATCTCCCTGCTCAATGCTGATAACGGCAGCAACCGGAACGACCTACTCATAGTTTTAAGATAAAGTACTATTTTCGGCTATCCTACTACCAGGTGCATTTCTGCGCTCTCTGTGCCCAGTGCCGCTTACAGCCAATGGCAGCACCTCTCTGAGGGGGATAAACACTTACTTCTCCTGGATCATGGCATTTCAGGCGCATTAAAGCACCTATTCAGTTATTTGCCATTTCGCAAATTGTTAACCCGAGTACACAAATCGGATTTATGAGTAAATTATACTAATGCCGGCTTGGCTATGTCAAGAAGCAATCGTGCACTTGTAGTGTGGGAAACTTATATTTTTGCTAAAAGGCCGTCCATTCTGGCCAAAGTACGTTCTTTACCAATCAGTGGTATTAGATTAATAAGCTCGGGTCCGTGCATTTTGCCGGTAATAGCAATCCGTACCGGCATATAAACCTTTTTACCGCTTACTTTAAGTTCTTTGGTAATGCCTTTTAAAATGGCTTGGATCGCCGCAGGTTCAACAAGTTCCAAAGCGGCCAGTTTGCTTTTAAATAATGCCATGACATTAACAATATCGGCATCTTTCATAATTTCATGCGCTTCATCGTTTTCAAAGTCGATGTCATCATTAAAAAATACGTCAACATGCTCAGTTATCTGCGCGACATAGCTAATATAACCTTGCAGTTCGGCAACTACTTTTACCAGCCATGTTTTTTCCTCAGCGGACAACTTGTCACCGATAAAGCCGGCAGCCTGAAGGTGCGGCAGTGCCAGCTCAGCAATTAATTCCGGGGCGGCCTGCTTAATATAATGGGCATTAATATAGTTAAGTTTATCGACATCAAACACGGCCGGATTTTTAGCTACTCTGTCCATAGAAAAACATTCAATTAATTGCTCTCGGCTGAAAATTTCCTGTTCACCAGCAGGAGCCCAGCCTAACAGGGCTAAAAAGTTAACAATAGCTTCCGGCAAATAACCCAGTTTTCGATATTGTTCAACAGAAGTGGCCCCATGACGTTTGCTCATCTTTGTACGATCTTTACCGAGAATGAGGGAAATATGACCAAACTGGGGCAAGACTAGGTCAAGCGCTTGATAGATTAGAATTTGCCGCGGGGTATTCGATAGGTGTTCTTCGGCACGAATGACATGAGTCACTTGCATCAGGGCATCGTCAAGTACTACGGCATAGTTATATACCGGCATACCATCTGATTTTACAATAACAAAATCACCGATACCGTTAGAGTCAAAACTTACAGTTTCCCGTACCATATCCTTAAAAACAATTTCCCGATTTTCAGGTACCCGGAGACGAACGACAGGTTTCTTGCCTGCGCCGACTAGCTGCTCACGCTGGATTTGATCTAGGTGGCGGCAGTGCCCGCTATACTTAGGCGTCTCTCCTCTGCCCATCTGTTGCTGTCGTTCAGCATCCAGCTGTTCTTCGCTGCAATAGCAGTAGTAGGCATGGCCGTTTGCCAGTAGCTTGTCGGTATATTCACGATACAAGGCAAGGCGCTCTGTCTGGCGGTACGGCCCATGCTCACCACCGACATCGATACCTTCGTCCCAATCGATACCTAGCCAGCGTAAAGCTGCCTTAATATTTTCTTCAGATTCGCGAGTCGAACGTTCCAAATCGGTATCCTCGATCCGCAAAATCAGCTTACCGCCTTCTTTACGTGCCAACAGCCAATTAAACAAAGCCGACCGCGCTCCGCCGATGTGAAACGGCCCCGTTGGGCTCGGCGCAAAACGCACTCTAAGTTGTTGTTTCATATATATATACCCCTTCCATGTGCGCGTTATAGCTAGTTATCGATCATTGTATATTCTAGCAGATTCTGCAGTATGTTGCAAAGCAATAAAAAAAGGCGCACTGCCATTTCTTTCGCAGTACGCCTGAGTAGCTCAACTTTTATTCAATTTTAACGACAAACATCCCATTTACAATATCAGGAATAACAAATGTTGTACTTGCACTATTAAAACCGCCCGAAACCGGTTTAGCCCCATCGGACAAAAGCGCCAGCCGCCAAACAAGTTTATTGTTAAGCCATAACTCGCCACAGGTGGCGTCGTCCTGGCGGAGAATATTTACGTTAAAGCTGAAATCAGCGGCCTGAGCAGAGGAGGGGTACAGCGTCAATATTGTTGACAATAACAAGGCGACTACTACTTTGCATGTTAAGTTCCACATAATCAGCCCTCCAAATTAGTTTATATCTAATATGTGTTTTTTTTTTGGCTTTTATGCAAATTAATCGCCTTTACGCTGCAAGTTACAACCGGTCACCGACAATCGTAACTGTTGCATAAGCGGCAATGCCCTGCTCCGTGCCCGCAAAGCCTAACCCTTCACTCGTCGTTGCTTTAACATTTATTTGACCGGTATTAACTCCTAAGACCTCCGCAATATTTTTGTTCATTTGCGCTATGTACGGAGCCAGCTTTGGCTTTTGAGCCACGATAGTCGCGTCAATATTGTTTACGCAAAAGCCGTGCTCGGCCAGTAGTTGTCGGACGGTTCCCAGCAGCGCCAGGCTGGATATCCCCTTGTACCGTTCATCAGTATCGGGGAAGTGACGGCCAATATCGCCTAAAGCCGCTGCGCCCAGCAGCGCGTCTTTAATAGCATGCAGCAGCACATCGGCGTCAGAATGGCCGTCGAGACCCAGCGTATGAGGAATGTCCACGCCGCCAAGAATCAGTTTTCGTCCCGGAACCAAACGGTGAACATCATAGCCAATACCAGCGCGAACCATACTCATCGCCTCCTGTCGATTAACAAGTAATGTTGTTGCGATACTTAAGTCCTCGGGAGTAGTAATCTTTATATTTCGGTAATTTCCAGCAACAATCTTCACTTTAATTGCCAGGCGTTCGACAAGCGTCGCATCGTCTGTACCAAGATAGCCGTCCTCTGCCGCCTGCCGATAAGCCTTTCGCAGCAGCTCAGCAGCAAAAGCCTGTGGTGTCTGTACCGCCCATAGTGCACGGCGATCCGGTGTACCTGTCACCCATTCATCGCTATCGCCTGACTTAATAGTGTCTTTCACCGGAACGGCAACAATAGCCGCCTGATGCTGACGAGCCGCAGCCACTACTCGATTAAACAGGCTGATGTCGGCTAACGGCCGGGCGCCATCATGCACGACAACAACATCGGCACTGGCTGGAACAAATGCAAGCGCGTTAGCAATCGAATGCTGCCGCTCAATTCCGCCGGCAACGACTTGCCATGGTACCGATAAAGCAAGCTTTGACATCATTCCCTGTACTGTCTCAATTTCTTCAGCCGAGGCCGTTACAATCAGGCTGTCAACATCGTCAGCAGCAGCTGCCGCCAGCACGGTATGCATCAGCACCGGCTTGTCCAAAAGCGGAATAAGCACTTTGCTGATCCCGCCACCCATCCTCTTTCCCTGCCCTGCGGCTGCAATAACTATACATACCATACTGTCTCTCCTCCAATGCATTTCGATTGATAACCTACTAATTAATTCTGCGTAACACAAATTTTTGAGATGGATAGCCGTGTTCAATTGTCAATTCATCTTCAGTAAAGCCAAATTTTCCATACAGCGCTCTTGGGGCAATTCCTTTTTCGTCATCTGCTCGGTAAGTTGATACCCAAATATTTGTTTTGTCAGGAAACAAATGCAGCATCTTTTCAATCATTGCCGTTGCAACACCTTTTTTTCTATGTTGTGGGTGAACAGCTATACAAGCCAAACATTTTAATTCAACAGAAAATATAAGCACACCAATTATTAATTTATTGTATTTTACACAAATTGCAGTTTGCCGGTCAATAGATTTTTCTAACATTTTTTGATAGTCATCAATTACAAGACCAGGAAAACAGTCCTTCACTACATCTACAAGATCCATCCAGTTTTTAATGTCCCTATGCTTTGCAAAAACAACAGTATAACTATTATCCACAAATGTCCCCCTGCTACGGCAAACTTATACAGTAAAGAAATGATATCATAAATTCAATAATAAGCAAAGACTATTAACCTCGGGAAAGCATGTGGCGGAATAATGAGCGAAAAACAAAAGAAACAAAGAGGCTGTCGCACTAAGAATATCTCTACTGCATAGGCAATAATGAACGCCAAACTCTTCATGAAAGGAGATTCGCCGACAATGCCGAACCGGTGACGGGGTCTACCAAAATACCGGAAATAATACCCACACAGATAGCGGCTATAAAAATTACCATAGACCATAAGCCATATTTCAAACCGTTATAATCTTGTTCAGAAATTACCTTATTATCCTCTTGTCCGATTCCTTTGCCTGTATATTTTCCTAGCCGGGGCTCAACAATATGAGTAGTGATTAACACGGCGGCAATGACTATCGGCACAACTGTTGCTAAAGAATAATAGTAACCGATTGCGGGAGACAGTGTAATATCGGGTATAACCATTTTCGCCGCCGCTTCGGTAAAGCTAACCGTAATAACATCCATAGAAGTTACAATAACATTGGATGCAAACGCGCCGGTAACAGAAGCGTAAGCGCACATTAGTCCCGCTAACGGATTACGTCCCATCGCCGTAAAGATCAGCGCCCCCAACGGCGGCATCACCACAAATCCCGTGCCGCCTGCGATATGAGATAATACGCAGGCAATAACAAAGATAACGATAATCTTTAAATCCGAACCTTTTGACCGTTGAACCATTCCGCGCAGCCCTACCAAAAACAAGCCTGATTCATTCGCTACGCCAACACCCAACATGCACGTTAATACCATTCCCAACGCAGGCATCGTTACAAAATTATTAATCGCTGATGTCAGCATTTTCAGCAATCCGTCAACTGAAGCTAAATTGTACACTCTGACGACCTTGTTCGTCACGGGATTCACTGCGGACCAGTCCAAATTGGATAGCGCCGCTGAGGCAATAATGGTTAAGATGCTCAAATAAACAAACAACATCATCGGATCAGGGATTTTGTTGCCCACTTTTTCAATGCCAAACAGAATCCTCTCTAATCTTGTTTTTTCAACAGTTTTAGCGGCCATATTGTCACCTCCAGTTATGTTGCAAAATCCGGATTTTGCTCATTTCTATTATATTTCCTCAATTCTTATAATTCCAACAATTATTTGTAAGGCAACATAACATGTTTTTGCTTGTAGCTAATAAATCTATAATGAACTATGCAAAAAAATGCGCGCTAGGAGGAACCTTCTTGAATTTATTGGATTTAGAATATTTCCTGATTACAGCTGAAGAACTTAACTTTACAAAAGCGTCAAAACGTCTTTTTATCTCACAACAAGCATTAAGTCAACGTATTCAAAAATTAGAAACGCACTTCGGCATGAAGCTTTTTGATAGAATTCAGCCAATTACGTTAACTCCTGCCGGTCGAAGTCTGCAAAAATATGCGCATCAACTTATTAAGCTGCTACATGAAAGCGAACGCAAACTGCAAGATATAAAAAACTTTCGCTATGGCGAAATTTTTATCGGAGTAACCCATGTAAGGGGTTCAGTACTGCTTCCACCAATTCTCTCGAAATTTTGCTGCCAATTTCCCCAAATAAAAATCCATCTAACGGAAGGTACTTCACAAGAAATTGAAAATGCATTATTAGCGGGAAAAATCGATCTAAGTATAGGATTTCCGCCTTCAGAAACAAAAAATACCTCATCAGAAGTACTTATGACAGATCGGTTCAAACTTGTGGTACCAGAACAAATTATCGATATGTACTTACCTGAAAAAAAATCAGAAATATGTAAAAAAAGATATATTCCGGATATTTCCTTATTTAAATCATGTCCATTTATAAAAATGCATCCTTCCACATGGAATGGCGCTATATTCGCGAATTATTGCCAACGCAATTCATTTAATCCGGTTATTTTTGTAGAAACAAAAAATTTAGGAACACTCATTTCACTATGTTTAGCAGGCTTAGGCATTATAATGTGTTCAGAAATCTTTCTGTATTCGCACGGCTTGCCTTTAATCTTGCCCCAAGCGTCAAAATTAATCACTCTGCCCATAAAAGAGGAGTTTTCTGTCCACTACACGTGTATCAGTTATTTAAAAAATAAATATCAAATACAAGCTGTACAAGAATTTATCCGTATTGCGAAAGAGGTTTTACATAACTAGTTCCATGTCCAAGGGAACTAACCGACCTTGCTTTATCCGTGCTCCAACGGATTTAGCACTGCGGGGAACTCGCTTAAACGCAGAACTGCCGGGGCTGTTTGGCAACAGCCCCGGCAGTTCTTGGATATTTTAACATTGTCAACTCTATTGACAGCAACAACACTTTACATGACAATTTTAGGTTTGGCAAAAATCATCCGTCCGGCAGCAGTCTGCAGTACGGAAGTAACTAAAACCCCTACGGTTTCCCCAATGTGTCTTTTACCGCCATCTACTACGATCATGGTGCCATCGTCGAGATATGCCACGCCCTGACCAAATTCTTTGCCATCTTTCACAACATATACGACCATTTCTTCTCCTGGTAGTACCACCGGTTTGACGGCATTAGACAGTTCATTAATATTGAGCACAGATACACCTTGCAGTTCGGCTACCTTATTCAGATTATAATCGTTGGTAATTATTTTTGCCTTTATTACTTGGCCGAGTTTGATCAGCTTGGAATCAACTTCAGAAATGTCATCAAAATCACGGCTGTCAATGTGCACATTTAGTTCAAGCTCTTTTTGCATACGATTTAAGATGTCAAGTCCACGCCTGCCTCGGTTGCGTTTTAGAAGATCGGAAGAGTCAGCTATATGTTGGAGTTCTTCCAGGACAAATACCGGAACAATCAGCTGTCCATCAACAAATCCAGTTTTACAAATATCAGCGATGCGTCCATCAATAATCACACTCGTATCAAGTATTTTAGCCTGGTAGGAATTAACCCCTTTGTCTTTAGACCGCTCTTTACCATCTTTACTAAGCCAAGGCAAGGCAGGCAAAGCGGAAAACATATTAAATAGCTCTTCACGTTTCCTAATAGCGACGTTTATCCCTAAGTAGCCCAGAATAATGCTCAGTAGTAACGGAACATATTTCCCCACAATTGGAATAGGTAAAAAAGCGGACCCAAGCAAATTAGAAATTATTAGTCCAATGGCTAGGCCAAGTACGCCGGCCAACACATCGTAACCCGGCATCTTATTTAGGCGACGTTCAACCCAGTAAGTAAACTTCCATAATTGCTTGATAAAAAACGGAGCAATTAGAAAACCGGCAATTCCTCCCGTCAATCCGCCAAAGACGAACGAAAGAATAGTCGCCATAGTAATACCAAACACACCGATTGTTAAAAATTCCTCACTCACCACAGTAGCCAACAGCGGAATAATTCTGTCGGTTATCATCAGCCCGCCTATCGCCGCTAGTATGGTAATCAATCCTCTAAGTGTTTTATCTATCATTGCTTTTTCCTCCTTTCCTTTATAATAGCTCCAATAAATGGAATACTATGTTAATTATGTCCTTTATTTAACAAAAAAATACATCAAGATATCTTAACATCTTGCTGTATTTAGTTCTAAGTATATCATATAGATGCCAGCTCTGTCAAAATTTTATATTGTAGCATGTCTAAAGAATCCTGTCAATAAGACATTTTTTAAATTAAATTTAAATTATCTGGAATCGCTTGCAAAATTAGGCTAAAAAGGAGAAATCGGATGAGCAAGGCTGGAATACACCGTGATTAATTAACCCCATTTCCCTGGCGGACTCGGGTTACATTGTTTAGATCGTTTATCAATAATACCATAATTTGTAAAATATCGTCAACTAATTTTTATTTTATAACTAAACAGCTCTAAGACTCCCGCTTACAGAATCGGGAGCCTTAGAGCTGTTTAGTCTCTCTTTAATTATCAATATTGCCCCTGTCGTAATTATGCTTTGCTTGGTAATAAGTATTACATAAACATTTTTCTATCGGGAATGCTACTGGTAAAAAGGAGGTAAATATGCGCTATTTGTTGCAAATTATTTTGATTCTATTACTAACAAGTAACCATAGCGGCTTCCCAGCTATGGCAGCACCATCCGCCTCACCGGAATTGACAACCGGTGACGAATTGATCTCAGGCTATATGACCGTATTTGATGAGCAGGGCAATATCGTCCTTGAGACAGGACATCAAGTTAATCCCGGTGATCAGTATATTAGCGACGATGATACATTATACGAAATTACTGCAGTTGAGGGGGCAGTGGCTCACTGCCGGACAATAGAAAAGCTCTCGAGCGCGGCTCCTGATAATGCTATTTTTGTCCAGGCGGCAGCCCCTGATGCCCCTAAACCTAGAATTGCCATCTACCACACCCATTCCGATGAATCATACATCCCTAACGCCGGTAGTCCAACAAAGCCGGGGAACGGTCAAGTCATGCTTGTCGGTAGCACACTTGCAGAGCGATTGACGGAACTGGGGTACAAGGTAGATCATTCAAAAACGGCGCACGATCCACATGATGCCAATGCTTACCACCGCTCCCGCCGCACAGCCTTAAAATTATTGCAAAAACAGCCTGACGCTATTTTCGACATTCACCGCGACAGTGCCCCGCTCAGCGCATACAGCACGACGATCGACGGCCAGAACGTCTGTAAACTTATGCTTGTAGTAGGACAGCAAAACCAAAATCGACAAACTACACGCGACTTCGCCCGCAGTATTAAGAGAGCCACCGATGACAAGTATCGTGGGCTTATCCGCGGTATTTTTCTCGCCCGAGGCAACTATAATCAAGACTTAAGTCCCAGAGCAATGTTGATTGAGGTCGGCACCGAGTCCAATACACTTGAGGCGGCCGAACGCGCAATAACATTATTTGCTACCGTTATTCCTTCATTTATAGGCTCCGGCGGCAATAGCGGCGGCGTAGCTCAGGCCGGCCAAGCCGGAACTTACACCGATATGGGCGGCGACAATACTGGTGGCGAAACAGCTGCCGGCAATGGAGCCTACGTGCCAACCGACACGGCGCCTGGTTATGATATTCTGGGAATGCTGTTGGCCGTCGCCGTCGGTGCAGCTGCTTTCTTATTCCTCGCAACCGGTAGTTGGCAAGAAGCAAAAAGTAAGCTAAAACGCTTTTTCAAATATGAGTTTGTCAACTTTTTAGGTTCCCGCAAAAAACGCAAAGATTAGGGGGCTTTAGGTGAATATAAAGCGCTTAGCAAAAGGTTTCAGCCTGCTGCTTATTGCAGCCATTATGACTATTGGCGTGTTTTATTACATTCCATTTAGCTTGTTCTCCGGCCAACAAAAGCCCGAACAACCCTTGCAAGAAAAATATGTTCACTATACCATCTTCGAGGAGGAGACGGGTGAAATTCTCATGTACGTCCCTCTTGTCGTTAATGTCGGCGATGAACTAATCAGCGAGAACAACAAGCGGTATAAGATTGTTAAAGTAGAAGAAAACCAGGCATATGCCCGGTTTGTTGAAAACTTGCATCTAGAACAATACAAACAATAACCAAACCCTCAATCTCACCGAGCTCAGCAAGGCTTGCATTATACGCTAAGCTAAGGCAATATCGAGACATTCTATAACGGTACTTACACCAACAAGCTCGATTGCAGGCTTAACCGCAAGCCCCTTCTGATTGCCCTGGGGCAAAATTACCCGGTTAAAGCCCATGCGCTCGGCTTCACGGATGCGCGATTCGATCTGCGTCACGGCACGAACTTCACCGGCTAAGCCGACTTCACCGATAACGACGGTACCGCTGACCATATTACGGTTCCGGTAGCTTGACGCCAACGCGACAACTAAACCTAAATCCATCGCAGGCTCATCAACCTTGATGCCACCGGCGACTTTTACAAATACGTCACTGCCGCCGATCATAATACCTACCCGTTTCTCTAACACAGCAAGCAAAAGCTGAATTCGCTTAATATCAACACTGTCAGATGTCCGGCGCGGCGGCGCAAACGGTGAAGTGCTGACGAGTGCCTGAATCTCAACCAACAGCGGTCTTGTTCCTTCCACAGTGGGGATGACAACACTACCAGGAACATCTAACGGCCTTTCTGACAAAAATATTTTTGAAGCATCCGGCACATCAATCAGTCCCTCATTACGCATCTCAAACAGCCCAATCTCATTAGTGCTGCCAAAACGGTTTTTAACAGCTCTTAACACCCTGTATTGAGCATTTCTCTCTCCCTCAAAATAAAGGACAGTATCAACAATGTGCTCTAAGGCACGCGGCCCGGCAAGTGAGCCGTCTTTTAGAACATGTCCGATAAGCATCGTGGCGATTGACCGCGTTTTGGCGAGACGGAGAAGCTGTACCGCACACTCCCGTACTTGGCTGATGCTGCCCGGGGCACTCTGGATATCTGGTTTGAAAGCTGTTTGGATTGAGTCGATTACCAGTAGTGCAGGACTTAATTGCTCTGCCTGCTGCTGAATGCTGTCAAGGTTAGTTTCACTGAGAACATATAAGTTAGCCTCAATAGCCCCCAGCCTGTTAGCTCTCATTTTAACCTGCTGCGCGCTTTCTTCTCCCGTAACATAGAGTACCTTGCCATAGCATTTTGCGACATTGGCGCAAAGCTTCAGGGTAAGACTCGATTTGCCTACCCCCGGATCGCCTACAATGATCGACAAAGACCCTGGAAGAAGCCCAAGGCCAAGAACCCTGTTAAGCTCCTCAGAGCCTGTACTAAACCGGGGGGATTCCTCAATCTCAACGTCCGCAATAGGTATTGCCGCCTGTCCGCTTGACAGGCCAAGAGCTAGGCCACCGGACTGTGAAGAGGCTTCTTTACGTAGTGGCTCCTCAACAAAAGTATTCCATGCACCGCAGCCTTGACATCTGCCCATCCACTTAGAGCTTTCAAAGCCACATTCTTGACAAAAATAAGCTGTATTCCTTTTTTTACTCACATCATACCATCCTATCGGCAATTTCTACAGATAGCTGTGCGCACAAACGCGAAAAGCACTCAGTTTGAGTGCTTTTCGCGTTTGTTCCGCTATTATCCTGCTATTTATGTTTTTTGGCGAATTTCAATTTACCACTGCCATCAGCATCGACTAGCACAGTGTCACCACCAGTTACATCTTGCCGAATAATCATCTCAGAAATCTCATCCTCAATCATTTTTTGAATAGCACGCCGCAAGGGACGGGCGCCAAACGTATGGTCACGGCCTTCTTTGAGCAATTCACCCTTGGCGGCATCACTCAATTCCATATTGAGATTAGCCTGTGTAAGACGCTCGCTTACATCTCGGAGCATAATGTCCACAATTTGTTCTAATTCAACGTCAGTCAGACTGCTAAAGACAATCATCTCATCAATCCGGTTTAGGAACTCAGGTCTAAATATCCGCTTGACCTCATCCATTACCCGGCTCTTAGCCGCTTCTCCGTCATTGGCTTTTGCTCGTTCATCAGATAAAAAGCCTAAACCGGCCGCATCTTTTTTAAGAAATTGAGATCCGACATTTGAGGTCATGATAATGACGGTATTTTTAAAATCAACCGTCCGTCCCTGACTATCGGTCAAGCGTCCATCCTCCAGCACCTGCAGCAACATGTTGAACACATCGTAATGGGCTTTCTCGATTTCATCTAAAAGGATTACCGAAAACGGCTTACGGCGCACAGCGTCAGTTAGTTGACCACCTTCATCATACCCGATATAGCCGGGAGGAGCGCCAACGAGTCTCGATACAGTGTGCTTTTCCATGTATTCCGACATATCTAGACGGATCATCGCCGTTTCATCGCCAAACAGTGCTTCGGCCAATGCCCGTGATAATTCTGTTTTACCAACCCCTGTCGGTCCAAGAAACAAAAATGAACCAATCGGGCGCTTAGGGTCTTTAAGACCGGCTCGGGCACGCCGTATTGCACGCGCCACAGCCTGAACAGCCTGGTGTTGGCCAATCACCCGGTTGTGTAAAATTTCTTCTAGTTTTAACAACCGTTCAGACTCCTCTTCGGCCAGCTTCTTGACCGGGATATGGGTCCAGGTCGAAACAACATGGGCAATGTCTTCGGCCGTAACGACAATTCGCTCACCGCCGTGCTGCTTCCATTCTTTCTGCTTGTCCTCAAGCTGGTTGCGTGTCTGCAATTCCATATCCCTTAAACTGGCCGCACGTTCAAATTCCTGAGCGGCAATGGCCGCTTCTTTTTCTGTCCGAGCCTGCTCCAGGCGCTGCTCAAGCTCTTTAACGTCCGGGGGTACAGCGAAAGCCTGCAGGCGCACGCGTGATGCCGCCTCATCCATTAAATCAATCGCCTTGTCAGGCAAAAACCGATCGGAAATATATCGGTGTGACAGCTTAACAGCGGCATCAATGGCTTCATCGGTAATCTGAGCCCGGTGAAATGCCTCATACTTGTCCCGGATACCTTGCAAAATAGCAATTGCATCTTCAACGCTTGGTTCACCAACGGTGATTGGCTGAAACCGCCTCTCAAGCGCCGCATCCTTTTCAATATATTTTTTATATTCATTGAGCGTTGTTGCCCCGATGACCTGCATTTCACCCCGAGCCAGAGCCGGCTTTAAAATATTGGCGGCATCAATGGCTCCCTCTGCAGCCCCAGCGCCGATCAATGTGTGCAATTCGTCAATAAATAAAACAATTTCACCTGATTGCCTGATCTCATCCATCACTTTTTTCAGGCGTTCCTCAAATTCACCGCGATATTTAGTACCGGCTACAATAGACGCCATGTTAAGCGACACGACACGCTTGTCTCGCAGTATTTCCGGAACCTGCCCCTCCACAATCCTCCGGGCTAAGCCCTCAGCGATTGCCGTTTTGCCGACACCCGGCTCACCGATCAATACGGGGTTATTTTTAGTTCTGCGCAGCAGAATTTGAATTACCCGCTCAATCTCAGCAGACCGCCCAATAACTGGGTCAATCTTACCTTCCTGCGACATTTTGTTCAAATCCCGGCCAAATTCATCTAAAAGCGGGGTTATAGAGCTTGCAGGCTGCTGCCCACTCGGTTTTCCTGGCTGCGGAGTCTGGCCTGACATTGAATATCCTCCTAGCATTTCAATAACGCGCTGACGCATAAGCTGAACATCTACGCCCATGCTGGACAGTACCTGGGCGGCAATTCCTTCGCCCTCACGCACTAGTCCGAGCAGCAGGTGCTCTGTGCCCACATAATTATGTCCTAAACGCAGCGCTTCCTCCATTGCTAATTCAATAATCTTCTTGGCGCGGGGAGTATAGCCGATATCGCCGCCTTGTTCCTGACCCTGACCGAGAATACTCTCCACCTGCATCCGAACAGCCTCGACGTCTAAATTCAGTGACATGAGCACTTTGGCAGCTACGCCTTCACTTTCCCGCAAAAGACCTAACAACAAATGTTCAGTCCCGATATATCCGTGACCATACCTAGCCGCTTCCTGCTGCGCTAAAATCAATACCTTCCGGGCACGATCAGTAAATCGATTAAACATCTTTAGCCTCCTTTAAGCTTGCGGCGAATTAATCTCGCCCGCAATATATTACTTTCAGACTGATTCAGTTCCACTTTTCCTGATAAATTCTGAAGAAAATTTGGCCGCGTCGTCACAAATAGTTCGTTAAATACCTCTGGCTGCGCCTCATCAATGATGCCAAGGTCAATGCCAAGGCGTACTTCACTCAACAAGCCCAGAGCTTCCTGGGCAGAAATACTCTGAGCATAACGCAGAACACCATAGGCGCGCCATACTCTATCGGCCAGCGTTTCGCGTGAGCCATCTGCCAGCAGATGTCTTGCCGTGCGCTCTTTATCGACAACTTGACTGACAACACTTCCCAGGTTATTGATAATATCTTGTTCGCTGCGCCCCAATGTTACCTGATTCGATATCTGAAAAACATTACCAGTCGCCTCGGTACCTTCGCCATACAGGCCACGTACCGCCAGACCCAGTTGAGTGGCAATCGCCACAATTCTCCCAATCTGTTTTGTCAGTGACAAGGCCGGTAAATGAAGCATAACCGAAGCTCTCAAGCCTGTACCTATATTAGTAGGGCAGGCGGTCAGGTAGCCGATGTGCTCCATAAAAGCCAGCTCGTGGTTCGCTTCGATGATATCATCAACACTATTGGCTCGATTAAAAGCTTCAGTCAAGTTAAGACCAGCCTCTAAACACTGCAATCGTAAATGGTCTTCTTCATTGACCATAATACTGACACCGGCATCTTCACGGACGATCAACGCCCTGTTTTCCGGCTCTGCGGCATGATTAGGGCTAATAATGTGTTTTTCAACAAGCACATTCCTAGCTAACGGATTTAGGCTACCAAGAGCGACAAACTGATATTCGCGACCATCCTCAGCAGCCAGCTTTGCTGGAATATCTTGCAGCTCGATTACAATTTCACTAAGCTTATCGGCCGAAGCGCGGCCGGGAAAAGGCTGACACCGTAAATTGCGGGCCAGGCGAACCCTGCTTGTAAGTGCGATCTCACCTTCCGGACCGTCGCCGCCTATCCATGGCGTCAGCGGCTGGTTTAGAAGGGTTTCCAGTATATTGGACATCGGTCATTCCCCCTTACCCCTGATTATATCCTGAATCAGGGTCAACAAGTCGTTTTTCGAGATCTTTGATCTCATCTCGAAGCTTGGCAGCAAGCTCATACTCTTCGCGACTAACGCGCTGCTCAAGCTCGTGGCGCAACAGCTTAAGGCGTTGCTCTACGCCAAAACGGATGCCACTTCGTTTAGGTTTTTTACCGTTATGAGCAGCCGTTCCGTGAATGCGCTTAATTAGGGGTTCTAGCTGTCCGCTAAACGTCTGATAGCAACCACTACAGCCAAGCTGGCCACTCAGGCTAAACTCACTGTAACTAAGACCACAGTCGGCACAAACAGGCTCAAGTGATTTGCGGGCTGTATCAAGAGCAGAATAGTTAAACATTTCTTTCAAAAAATCATGGACAGACAACTTACTGCCAAACAGATTGATAATCCCTTTACCGATAATTTCACCTGACTTTTGGGCACATTGTTCGCACAAATGCCGTTCAATTTTCTGCTGGTCAATAATTTTAGTAACATGCACGCAGGCAGTTTCTTTCTGGCAATCGTCACATATCATACTATTTGCCTCCACACTTATCTTAAACATTGAGTAAACTCCCGCCTCTACAGGCGGCTTCAGTTCCGGTGGAGCAGACTCCTACCTAAACCCCTGATGTTTCAGTTTTACTGAAACAAATTCACTCATTTGGACTGGCTAACGTCATTAACAATGACTGTAAAAGCGGTACCCGCTCCTGGGGACTGCACTTCTCGTGCAGTAGTGCCATGCATTTATAAACGAGCGCCGCTTCTCTGCTCGTTATAAGGTTATGATTTCTCAGACGCGTCACCAGTGCTTTTATATCCTCCAGGCTCATCTGGCCATTAATCCGTCCGGCAGCATCCTGATATACGATCTCCTGAGCCGGGATGCGGGCAATCCTGACAAACCCACCTGAGCCGCGCCGTGATTCTACAATAAACCCACGGTCGATTGTAAAGCGAGTGCTAAGCACATAACTGATTTGCGAGGGGGCACAGTTTAGCATGTCAGCCATTTCATTTCGCCGCAAAATGATGATTTCATCCTGGTGATGTGAGATCTGGCGCAAAATCCATTGCTCAATTACGTCGGCTAAATTGTTCAAATTGCCATCTCCTCGTAAATAGTTTGACTTTAATTGATCTTTTGACTTTATTTTATTTTAATTTACGGCAGACTGCAATAGCTGATTTTTGTCAAATTCGGCGTTAACGGGTAGATAATAACGATTATCGCCGAGCATCTTCTCTGTTATAAGAATTTCACTTATTTCCACATTTATCCTTTTCGTCAAAAACACTTGTAAAACAGCAACCGAGGCTGCAGGTAACTTATTCCTAAGTTTCCCACAGCCCCGGTCCTTTAAACCCTTGTTAAAACTTTATTCGCAAACTGACGGCCAAACTCGAAGCATTTAGTCAGTTCGGCGTCATCAGGCACCCACTTGAGTGATACACCTGGCTGCTCTAATGCAATCCCAGCCCCCGTTAGCATCTCCTCAATGGCTTTATGCGCGCCACCGCCCCATCCGTAAGCGCCAAATGCAGCCCCGATTTTACCAGCCGGCCTAAGCCCCTTAAGGTAAGTCAAAAGCGCCCCCATATTAGGCAGCATACCATTATTTAATGTCGAAGAGCCAATCAAGAGACCCCCGGCCTCCAATATATCCCTGACAACCTCGCTCCGGTCGGCTGTTGACATTCGATATAGCTTACCGGTAGCACCGGCAGCAGCCACACCGTCCAGAATCTGCCGTGCCATCAGCTCAGTACTACCCCACATCGTATCGTAAGCAATAATTACTTTGCCTGTCGTCTTGCCTTGACCCCAATCTTGATATCGGGCTATAATTTCAGGAATATGAGTTCTCCAGACAATCCCGTGGCTGGGAGCCACTAGTTTTACCGGCAGCGCTTTTACGCGATCAATGGCCTTGACCACCGTCTTGCCAAACAGCTGGAGAATATTAGCATAATATTTTTCTGCCTCATACATCACTTCACTAATATCATTTTCATCATCAAAACGCTTCGTGGTGGAAATATGTTGCCCAAAAACATCGTTGGAAAAAAGAATTTGTTCACCTGTTAAATAACAAATCATCGAGTCCGGCCAGTGTAACATCGGCACCGGCATAAACTGCAATTTATTACGGCCAAGATCAAGCACATCACCTTCTTTAATTACCTGAAAATCATAATTCTGCTGGTAATGCTTGATAATACCGGTACGACCATGCTCAGTCAATAATACTTTGGCCTGCGGCGCCCGGGCCATTACTGCCGGCAGCGCACCTGAATGGTCAGGCTCAATATGATTAGTGATAATATAGTCAATTTTTGCCGGATCAACAATCTGACTAACACGATCCAGCAGCTCTTGGGCAAAAGGCTCCTTGACCGTATCAATCAAACATATCTTTTCATCAACAATGAGATAGGAATTGTATGTTACCCCTCGGGGCGTCGTATATCCGTGGAAATCGCGAAGGTTCCAATCTACGGCTCCAACAAAGTAAACGCTTTCAGATAATTTTACATTATTCATTACAATTCACTCCTTATAATTTTTTTCCTCTTGACCCTCTATATTCAGGAATGACGCCATGGCTATACCTTTTTTCTACAGTAAATTTGGTGCATTTGCCAAAACCTGCTCGGCCTCACTCATGATACGCTGCACAATCACTGCGGCAGACTCAATTTTTTGCAGCGGCAGCAAGCTTTGCCCGGCTTGTACGGCGCCATTTTCCACATCACCGTCAATGGCAGCCAGCCTGTTAGTGCCGGTAGCTAGCTTGTCCAGCTCAGCCTGCGAAGCGCACTTTCGTTCCATAGCCAAATATTTTTCTGTAAACGCGTTTTTGAGACTACGGACAGCATGGCCCGAAACCAAGCCGGTTACTACACTATCGGTCTCAACAGCAGCAATCAGTTGTTGTTTAACATTGGGGTGAACGCCGCATTCTTCGGCTATTAAAAACCTTGTTCCTATTTGAATGCCTGCAGCACCCATCACCAGGGCGGCTGCCAGACCCCGCCCATCGGCAAAACCGCCTGCGGCAATAACGGGGATAGTAACTACCGGAATGACCTGGGTCATAAGAGCCATTGTCGTAATCATACCAATATGCCCGCCGGCCTCAGTCCCCTCAATGACGATAGCATCCGCGCCACTCGCTTCGACGCGCTTGGCCAGCTTGACATTGGGAACTACCGGAATTTTCTTTATCCCTGCCTGAGTAAATTTTTCAAAATAGGGCAAAGGATTTCCGGCTCCTAACGTAACAAAGGCCGGTTTCTCCTGACAGATAACATCAACAATTTCATCTTTATTCGCGGCCATAAGCTGTACATTAACGCCAAATGGCTTATCAGTCAACTGCCTTGACAGGCGGATTTGGTTTCTCACGTAATCGGCATCGCGACCACCGGATGAAATTATACCAGCTCCACCGGCATTGGAAACGGCGGCCGCCAAATTAGCATCAGAAACCCAGGCCATGCCGCCCTGTATAATGGGGTATTTAATATCAAGTATATTTGTTAGTTTAGTCTTCATTTATAGCTGCCTCCATCTTTTCTGTCGCTATTGAATTCAATCCACGCCGCTGCATCTTTTTATTCTTCACTAGCCGTTGATAAAATTCCTGCTAATATTTTGCCATTAGTAATAATTATTTCAATGATAAAGAGAGACTAAACTTCAGATGGTTCTTTACCACATCTAAAGTTTAGTCGACTTATCCAGGAAGAGTAGCCGCTCTAAGACTCCCGCTTGCAGAAGAGAGAGTCAAGACGCGGTTTAGTCATCGGATAAAAATATTATTTATTATCCCCACAATTTACGAAATAACTCTTTACAACATGGATTAATCTAATTATAATGAAAAGTTGTATAACTCTCAAATTCACATTAAGGAGCGATAAATCGTGAAAGCACTCGGCAAGCAGTTAGCCGTTGACATGTATGGCTGTAATTTTGACATCCTTAATAACCTCGAGTTCGTTAAGACAGCGCTACTCACTGTCATAGAAGATGCCGGTTTGACCTTACTGAACTTATCTTATCACAGATTTGAACCCCAGGGACTGACTGTTCTCGCCCTGTTAACAGAAGGCCATCTAAGTATTAACACGCATCCGGAACTCGGATACGCCGCCTTTGATATCTTTGTCTGGGGCGACTATAGCCGTCCAGATACATTCCTGCCTACACTAAGAAGATTATTAAAGCCGGAAAAAACTAAGACTACCCATATAGTGCGCGGCGATTTCGGTTCACAAAAAGATATGAAACCCCGCATAAAAGTCAGTATTGCTCCTCTGCGCCGTGTGCGAAATACGAGTGTAAAAGTCTGGCGATTTCTGCGCAACAAATAGTGAATGTATTTCAGTATAAAAAACTGCAGTGCGCGTAAAACTAAACGCGAGCTGCAGTTTCTTGATCTTATGACTAAACTGCAGATGGGAACCCCCCCACCTAAAGCTCAGCCTCTCTTTACAAGAAAACAGTATTTTCGGTAAAACTATTGACAAATCAAATAAAATGGATAATAATAATCCGTAGATAATAATAATCCAATCGAGGAGGCTTTGCTATGAGTAACACTAATAAAAACCTCGCGGCAGCTTTTGCCGGCGAATCACAGGCTAACCGTAAATATCATACTTTTGCTAAGCACGCTGATACTGAAGGTTTTGCACAAGCAGCCAAATTATTCCGGGCCGCTGCTGAAGCCGAAGCGATTCATGCACATTCTCATTTAAAGGCATTAGGAGCCATTAAATCAACAGCAGAAAACCTCAAAACTGCCATTGAGGGCGAGACTTATGAATTTGAACATATGTACCCTGATTTTATTAAAGTAGCTAAAGAAGAAAATAACACTGCGGCTGCACGTTCTTTCCACATCGCTAATGAAGCCGAAAAAGTACACGCTGAGCTCTATCAACAAGCACTCGACAACCTTGGCAAAGGTGAAAGCTACGACTATTATGTGTGCACCGTCTGTGGTCATATTGCCGAAAGAGAGTCCCCAGATAAATGTCCAATCTGTGGCGCCAAATCTCAGGCTTATAAAAACGTCGGCTAAATAATACATAGTTAGGAGCTGCCTCAATGGTTAAATTGAGGCGGCTCTTTTTGCGTCCAAATCCAACCGACTTACAGATATTCGGCACTTGGATCGAGCCACATTGAATAGTCGACAGGGTGCAACGGATAAGTCAGACTTATGACTTGCGTTTTTTCATCCCATTCGGCCGCCAAATTATAGACTTTGCCAAGATTATCGATTGTTATGAATGGCATCCCATCTATTAGTTTTATCGGAGCAGTCTTGCCGTGTACAATCAGTTCAGCATTAGCGGGCCGCCAAATTACCCGCTCCCCTAACGCCTCGGCCACCGTCAGGGCTGGTATAGCATAAGTATTATTGATGCACTGAATATTACCTGACAAAATATTCCCCTCAAATTTGGCCACAGGCAGCAACAGTTCCAGATAATTTTTACTGTCATTCCATATTTCCTGTCTACCGACTAAGAATGCCAGATACTTATCATGAATATTCGCACGGTTATCGTCTAGATCACCGGGAACAATATTTTGGTGTTTAAGTGTTTGCTGCTTTTTATTCCACTTTGCAGCAATCTGCAAGTTGTCTTCCAAGGCCGTCGCAGGTATTTGCTTGTTACCTTGCCAAGACACGGTGCATTCAGTGCGTAATGTTCCATTAATTTTAAGATTATCAAGCTGAGAAAGCATAGCTCGACGATCAGATACAGCCGCAATTAAATTTTTCAAGAAAACACCGTCAGCCAGACTGCCTAATCCAGCTTTGTCAAGCGTTTGCTTAACAGTGGCAAGCGTCACTTTTTGCCGTTCGTATATGTCAGGATAGATACCCAGAGATGCCTGCCCGCTATCACTGACTCTCACTTTAACACGTTGGTACTCGATTTTTACCACTGTACCATAATCAACAAGTTCAAATAATTCCTCGACATCTTCCTCCTGCATTCGGATGCAGCCGTTTGAAACAGGTAAGCCGATTGACCTTGGGGTATTGGTGCCATGAATGCCATACAGCCCGCCCACCCCCAGCCAACGGTATCCTAATGGGTTATCAGAACCTGACGGTACAACAACATCTTTGCCAGGCGGGTACCAGGCCGGATCGATTTCCTTGTCAACAATAGTAAACTCGCCGATAGGTGTGGGATTAGCCGGTTTACCAATAGCAACCGGATATTCTTTTAGCAGTGTATCGTTCTGATATAATTCCAGAGTACAACTAGGAATATTGATGATAATGTGCAGAGGCGACGACAGCATAGCCTGCACGTCAACAGATAATGTCATGATAATTACAAAAACCATCAAGCAAATGACCAGTTTCCCCATCTGTTTACCCAATACAGCCATCCCCTCTGCCATCACCTACGACAATAACATATATGTAGCAACGGCAAAGGGTATTCACTGGTACAGGCGTAAAAAATTGAGGCGGCCCAGTGCTTGGGCTGCCTCATAAAGAGAGTAGAACGCTTCAGGCGGGGTTTTTCCCCATCTGATTTAGTCGGCCTTATCCAGGGATTTAGCTGCTCTTAACTCCTGTTTACAGAAGCGGAGTTAAGACGCGGTTTAGTCATCGGATAAACTAATTATAGCTAAAAGCCTAATTCTTCCCCGACGATAATAATTTCAACATCGGTGGCAAGCGGCCGCTTATGCATAATCGTAGTAACATTGCAGATGCGATTCGGCCCTTTGCAGTCCATACATTGCCCCGTCGCAGTACAGGGGTTGGGACGGTTCAAACGCTTGTTGTTAATCGGAGCGGCCACTAGCTTAATCCGCTCCATCGCCGCTTCGACATTGGTGACAAGCTTATTGATACCAACAATAACAATTACTTTTTTCGGTCCAAACATCATGGCGGCAACTCTGTTGCCAACACCATCTACATTAACAATCTCCCCTTGTAAAGTTAGGGCATTAGCGCCTGTTAAAAATACATCACAAGTCAATTGGCTGCGACGAAATGCCGCAACCTCCTCAGGTGACAGACCCGGTTTATTATGATTGAAGACGACTGTGTTACCCCGGTCTGCCAGCAGGGTATCAATCCCGATTTCATTAATTGTCCACGATCCGCCAATTTCCACGGCAGCATCACTCGGGATAAGCGCCGCCAGCTTGTCTAACGCCTCTTGCCGAGTATTCACATAACAAGCAGTAAAGTAGTTTTTTTGCAAAGCTTCGACTACTTTGGCTCCAAGCGTCTGATTGTGCCAGTTTTTTAATTCACTCACGCAAACCACTCCTCGCAATTAAATAGTAAAAAGGTTACTTAAGAACCATATGCACGCTGGCCATCTCCGCCATATCCCCGGCCGTGTACTGGTTGTATACCAGATTTAAATGCTTGGCGTAGGACAGACCGTTAAAACTGCCGTTGGCCTGCGCTGTAATGGCCGTGTTAAGCTTGCCGGCAAAATCGTGAGTCATCGCAATCTCCCGTGCCGCCCGCACAATACCGCTTGTGGCTTCGACAAGCGTAACCGCAAGTGTCGCAGTATCGGCCACCTGTTCTGGGTAAAGCCGGCTGCTCCGTGGCATAGTATGCCAGGAAAACGGCGCATCATTCCACTGACCTGGTCCAAAGTTGAATAGTAAAAAAATAATCGGCCCGTCAATGTATAGTCTTAGCTCAGCAGTGCAATTTTGAGTGGCTTCTATTTCCCGATCAGCAATTCCTGCTTGGACAATAACAAGACAGTGTCCGTCATGGCCCAAGCGGTAAACAACATTTTCCTCCAATGAATGCTGTCCAGGTTTATACAGTTGACCAATTCGCCCTGTTCGCAACGCGCTCAACCACTTTCTTATCATATTTCCTGTTTAATTATACCATCGCTAGATTTGATTATAAACTAGCCGCAGTGTTCGACCCACGAAAGCTGCACCTTCAAAAATTGGCATTAAAACCGGTAATAATCTGAGTCGGGTTTTCGGAAAACTAACCATAAGTGTTATATTTAATAATGCTTAATTTTCCTTCAGGAGGTGATCGTTGTGCTCCAACGCAAGTCGATGGGTTGCGATCGTTGCGTTGAAAGCAGCTCTTGTGAGTTTTCCTCTGAGTTTTGTCCTACAGCAGAACTTGAACTTTGTCCGAGCGACGACTTAATGACAGATCCGGCATTTAAAAAGTACCGGGAATACTACCAGCGTTTTGACCGCTAAATCAAATGTATTCCACAAAAGGAGGCAATGCCGTGAAAACAACGATTAAATACGCGCACGGTAAGGGCTTTAGTAAAAACCTTGCTTCGGTTACAGTGTTAGCCGGCCCGGGTATCAGCCGCGAAGTTCAGGAAAATAGTAAAAATACCCGCCCGCAAAGACATCTTAACGGACGGGCCCATCAGCTCTTCTA
>Ga0153941_1000156_pt1 | contig 33063 bp, 24 predicted proteins | sample TSNJ025MetaG_FD_104733 | JGI IMG/M metagenome (GOLD analysis project Ga0153941, IMG submission 104733) | Attine ant fungus gardens microbial communities from New Jersey, USA - TSNJ025 MetaG | ecosystem: Host-associated > Fungi > Mycelium > Unclassified | place: USA: New Jersey, Brendan T. Byrne...
GTTGTCTGATGCAGGTTCCCTGGGGATTCCTGCATAGTACAACAGTATTTTCCTGTTCAGCTTATTGGTATACAAAACGCCGGACTCCATCACTTTATACAACACCTCCCCGCATAACCGGATGGAGGCCCCTGCCTGAAACTGCCGGAGCAGGTACAGGCAGATTTTATGCCGGGACTCTCCATCAAGCATCCGGTACTGCTGCATCACCTCGTTGCCATAATCCCCTTCCTCCACAGACGTCTCAAGCTGCTTCAGGAGATAATCCTGTGCACTCAGTCCCGCCCGCAGATCAAGGGAAATCAGGTAATGGACCAGGATATCAAACAGGGTTTCCCTGACCTTCTCCGGCACTTCCTGTGTTGAAAATAATGCACCGAAGATATCCTCGAACCGGTAAAAAGAATTGAAGTAAATCACTTCTTCCTCCCCGGCCCGGTTCAGGCAGGGACCGCATTGTTCATAATAGGGACTGAACTCCTCAGCCTGTTTATAAAATTTCCTGGCGGGGAATGTTCTTCCTGAGCAATCCCTTACTTCCATTTCCCAAATATAATTCATTTCTGTCTCCCTGCAGCAATATTAATCTATATAAAAACTTTTACACACTCACTAAAATGACTTTTTATAATGCGGCCAGACGGTATGCGATTCCTTTTATTATCCAATCAGTTTTCCCACACAGCGGTACTCCGGATATTCATTCTGCAGTCTGGTTACCAGATAGCTCATAAGGTCTCTGGTATAAAATTTAGCCTCTCCCCCGGCACGAAATAAAAATTGCAGTATGTACGGACTGTCGCCGATACACACTTCCTCCTCCGCAAATTGGTCCATGGAATAAGTCTCTCCCTCCTCCCGGATATCATGGGAGATTACAACATCCTTCAGCTCCAGCTCCTGTATATAACCAAGAGCCGTAAGGAACCTGTTCATTTCCCCCAGGGTCCTCATCCGCTTCACTTTGGCGTTCCGGTCAATAAAGACATCCGGTTTTTCCCGGTTCTCCATGGAAGGGAATGTCATCCGGCTCCAGGGATCATGGCAGAATTCCAGCAGGCTCCACTTCCGGGGCAGAGTTTCGTCACAGGTAATCAACAGATCCCCTTCCAGCCTGCGTACCTGGGTTAATTCCACCTCTTCATCCATGATCAGGTAATCCCGTTCCTTATTTAAACGGTGGCGGTAGATGGTATGCTGATAATATATCTTGTCCACACAAGCTTCCGGATAGGCACTGGTCTTCTCCCTGACTGTCCTCACATTCCATACCGGAACCGCCTGGTAAACCACAGCCGGAGACAATTCTTCAAAATCTATTTTTATTTCCTGTATCTCTTCCTCGGGAATGGACTCCGATTCCGTCAGACAGACACGGAATATTTTGTTCAGATAAGGCGCACATACCGTATCCCACATCACGCCGTTCCTTCTAAAGACGTCATATAGTTCCTCCAGCATCCGGATATAAACCGGTTCCTTTTCCAGCCGGAACTGCCCCTGATATTCCCCATAATCAGTACGAAGGGTACCGGAAAAACGGCGTTTTCCTGTTTCCAGTTCCTTTAAGGTCAGATAATCGGCTGCGATAAATACCGGATACAGATAAAATGACGCTTTCTCCTGTATTGCTTTCAGGATGGCATTGCTGTCGATTTCCCGTTCCTCCAGATCTGCCGGCACCATGGGATACATGTTGTCCAGGGTAGGGTCAAACCGTTCCCTTTCCACGATTCCCGTAGTAATGAAGAAGTCTCCCCTGAAATTTTGCTGCTCCTTCTCCAGGCGCTTTTCCAGTGCCTTGTAGCTGGCTTCCATTCTCTTGTACAGGGGCAGGAAGGTTCCTGTCAGAATCTCCCGAAGCATTCGCCTGTCCTCCAGACTTTTCATCTTAAGAAGGCTTTCTTCTATACTCTGTTCTATTAAAAGAGGGTCATCAAAAATGTTTTTACTCATTTGTACTCCATTCCTTACTTTTCTTCCGCACAACCTTATCCAGTTTTGAAATGGCTTCCACAGGTATGCTTCTCAGGATGGTCATGCTGCCGAATTCCAGTTTCAGGATGCACCGATTGTGTTTCTCATCCAATTCATACTCAATCTGGTCCTCTTCTTTCAGGATGGAGTTGACTCCCTTGTTATGGCTGTACCATTGCATTTTCAGATGTCCGGGATTGCTGTCGAAGGCCTGCTTCAGCAAATCTGCTTTAAAGTCCCGGGTCTGATAGCGTACCACCCGTTCAATATAGGTGGCAGTCTGGACAATGGATACCGTAATATGCCCTTCTCTGGTGCTGTTCAGGGTCCGGTCTGTCAGCATCACCACCTGTTTACCCGGTCCGAATACCACACCGGAGGCTTTCTCCTGAATATCTTCAAGCAGCTTGTGGGGATAACCGAAGATTTCACGAGACATGGTTGAGGGTGTCAGCTCACGGTATTGGGGATTGGCCGGTTGATAATGAACCCCCGGATAATCCGCTTCGATCCGCCCTCCCACATGTTCCGCCAGGTATCCCGGGCATTGGCAGGCTGCAAATAAACCTGCCGCCACGTAGGAAGCCTCCACGTATATCCCGTCACATACCGCTCTGACAGGATGCGCCTTCTCCCATTCCCACATACCGTGTAAAATACTATCTGCCTCCCCCTGAGACTTACCATAGTAACTGCCCTTCCGGGATCTTGTTATCAGACAGCCCAGCTGGATCTTAGCCTGGGATCTGGGAATGATAATAAAATTAGGATAACAGGGCGTAACATAGTCTCCGCCGCCAGCTTCCCTCAGTTGTGCTTCGAATCCATTCCACAGCCCCAGTCCTTTACGCTTTAATCCCATAAAGTGAGTGGATTCATCCGCTTTCAGGCTCAGAAATGCCTGAATACGGCATTCCTCCAGCAGTCTCATCACCGCTCCCAGGTCCTCATTCTGACTCTGCTCCATACACTTCCCCTCTTCGGCGGCAGATGACGGAAATCGGACCCGGGTCAGGCGGCCTGCTTTATTCTCTGAGCAGGTTACCCGGGGAAGGACAGCATACCATATGGTGTTCCGGTAATCATTCATGAAATTGACTGTTCTTAAATAGGTTGACAAGCGCTCCCTGTTTTCCGGTTTCTGCAGCAGTTTCCGCGGAAAGTTGGCAATTAAGAGTACCGGCGGCAGCCTGCTTTCTTTTGTACGGTATTGTTCGAAGAAGGTATAAACGCCAAAAACCGTCTCTATTATAGGTCTGATCGCCGCCAGGAACTGCTCCATCATTTCTCCTGCCCGCTGAAGATCCTGGTTGTACAGATCTGTCAGGGAGGAAAGGAGCTTTTCTTCTACGGGCAGCTCCTCCAAAAGGAGGAAGCGAAGCCGGATATCACCACAAAGCTCTTGGATCAGTTCCGCATATTTATTGTATTCTCCGGGATGCAGCCTGCCCGCCTTGCCGCCCGGAGAACTGCCGTCCTCCAGTACCTTTACCTGTAAATCCTTTCCCAGCCCATGGATTCCCGGAGGTCTTTTCCCTGCCGCCCTCCGGGAACCTGCCTTTTTCTGCATTTCTCTGGTGAACAGCCATATCTTGAGCAGTGGGTTGCGGTAATAGTCTGCCAGCTCCTTAAGGATCCGTTCCATCTCTTTCCGGTCCGGCTCCCTGCCGCTCAGATCAGCTTCCCGGACCATGTCCTGCAGCTTCTTCTTCCTGATAGCCAGTTCCCGGGTTATGCTGTCAGGAAGAATCTGTTCCGGTAAGTCTTCCCACCGCTCCGAAAGCGCTTCCCCGCTGTCTTTGGCCTTTTTCCGCCGAAGAAGGGTCCGAAAGAAGGGAAAGCCTTCATCTATGTGAATCATTGCCGCATTATATGCGGAATGAGGATATTCTCCGGAGCAGCCAAAGCGCTCCCCTTTTTCATCTGTCCAGATGTAGCAGACCGGCTTCAGCTTCTGTATAAATTCAGCAAAGGAATGCACCTCCAGTGCACGGTTGATTTTCTCTATATGCTCGTCATCCAGCCCCTTCTTGTTCCTGACTTCTCCAATCAGCGTCAGCAGGGAAGGCTTCCCGGCATTTATCTCCTCCAATAAGAGGGTTCTGTTGGTCTGTATCAGCATTGTAATGCTCCTTATAAATTAATTGGTGCCGTCAAAGAAGTTCCGCTCCCAGGTGTCGTCCTCAAAAGCATAGAATTTCTCCTCCCCTTTCAGTAACTGTTTCCCCTGCCGCAGTACCGGTAACAGGTAGAAGCCCCACTGCTCCCTGGATACCCAGACGAAGAATTTCATTTCTCCCTCCCCAATGTTGTCTGTCTGCTCCTGAATCACCGTATCGTCATAGGCCTCCTCAATTCCCTCCTGGGTTACCTTTTGAAAGGTTTCGATATCATATTGATAGTGATAGGTTTTTAACGGCTTTCCCTCTGTATTCTTAAGCAGCAGGTTAAGCTGCCTTCCTGTCATGAAACGGGAGATCCAACCTGTGGTATCCTCCTTCTGGAGACAGCGGATCAGTACCCTGTTTTCATTTTCATGGGTATCCGCTACGATCTCATATGGCAGGGCACTTACGCGGAAGCTGTGCTCCACCTTGATGTAACCCAGGCTGATTGTATGGAACCAGCTTTGTGCACCCTTCAGGCAGCATAGCTTCAGTTCATGTTCTCCCTTGGAATAATCCGAACTCTGGATGGTTCTGCCCGGAATGAATTCCTTCAGGGCTTCCACAAACAAGGGAGACTCGCAGGACTGGCCGGTAAGGTGGATGATCTCATATTGATCCAATTCCCCTGCTGCATAAGGCCGGTCAAGGAGTTTTTTTATAATAGAATAGACATCGGGCCGAAGCAGTGCCTCAATTTCAAACAGATATATGGTCAGATCAATGTCCTTCTTTAATACTTCCATTCTGCCGCCCCGCAAAACGGACAGAAGCCACTTATCAAGAAACATCGTCTGCCGCCGGTTCAGGGCTTCCCCAGGCGCATTACCCGGGGGAACAGGGGCTTTTCTCTGTTCCTGTGACAATAAATGGATTTCATAGAGATGGCTTCCCATGAAAAATATTTTCTTGATTTCTTCGGCCAGGTTAAACAGATAATAATAATTATTCTTTACCCGAAAGTATTCTTCTTTGCTATGGTTCTCATAATCCCGATATCTGGTGGGAATCACCCTTTCCGCATCCAGATAGGCCGCTTCCAGTTTGGCATAAACCGCATCCCTGCCAAGCTGGTCAACATTCCGGTAGTTCTCGGGTGACAGCTGCAGCGCTTCCTGGTTCCTGATGCTTTCTGCCATTCTGACCTTAAGAAACTGCAGAATACGAAAGGTCAGGTTATTGCCGCCGAAATTGGTATCACCGTTTTCATAAGAGGTTTCCAGACTGACTTCATAGGAGACCTGATTGTTGCTGATGCAAAACCTTCCAGAGGTCAGGTCTGTGGTGCCGCCCCCGCAGTCTATCACCAATGCCCTGTACCACTGGCCTGATTGGTAAAGCTTACGGTCCATCATCTTCTTGATACTGTGGTATAAAACAGCCATCCCTTCATCCAGTACACATCCTACTTTATAGTCCTCCAGCACTTCGTTAAACAGAGAACGAAACTTATCCTTCTGCCGAACCGGAGCCAGCATCTGTACGGACTGAAAACGGTACTTGAAGTATTGTCCTGCCAGATCGGTTATATAGGTTAAAAAAGCTTTCAGCATGCTTTTTCTGGAAATACTGAGCCGGAGTCCGCCTGCCAGAATCACCTGTTCTTTTTTCTCATAGTCGCTGATCCATCGCTTTAAATCATAAAATACCGGAAGATCCTCATCCTGGTAGTTCTTCTTTGCCAGCATCAGCGCCTCAAAGCCAAATACATAGGTAATATCCTCTTCGCTTTTGGCATCCGCCACGCCTATAACACTGGGAATCAGATTGGTGGTCCGATAGTCTTTGGCGCCGCTTAATGCCGCCTCCACCATTTCCATGGTCCCGTCCGGACGGCAGATTCCCAGCGCGGTATTGGAGCTTCCGAAGTCTATGACCAGAGGTATTGTTGTTTCCGGCACTTTTTCGGACCTGAAATCCAGCAGGGGATATTTGGTTATGGTAATCTGTGCCGGGCTGGAGCCGGACTCCCCATAATATAGGTCAAACAGGTAATCCGATACCTCCTCCGACACGCCTGCCAGATAGTATTGTCCTCTTTTTGTCTCAGACTCTCCATAAGCATCCAGTGATATGTCCTTTCCCTTCATCAGGAAGCAGGTCTCCCCCGGACCCTTTTTCAGGTAGAAAATCAACCGTACCCTGCCGCTGTCATCCATCAGCAGCAGATTGCTTTCCGACAGCTTCCCTTCACTGACAATCCGGTAATCATCTGTCATTTCCACGGACAGCCCCTCATAAACTGTCACCTTGGCAGGCGGGCGGAACCGGTAATCCTCTGTTTCCTCTATCATGACTTTACCCAGGAACGCATCCACACGTTCCAGTCCCCCCGGGCAATAATCAATAATGCATCTTTGTTCCCTCTCCCCCCGGTATCGCAGTATCAGCCGAATCAATTCCTCACGGTCCAAAGGCATTAAATAACTTTTTACCAGGCGTTCCTGTTGGCAGATCTCCCGCAGCTGATAAGAACTCATTCCTCTTAAATCAGCTTCTTTGTACTTTTTCCTTGGAATATAAGCATTCTGACTCATGTATCTGTCTCCGTCTCTGCCGGTCTGTTCATCAGCTCTTTGGCAGCCGCTATCCTGTTATCCAGTATTTCCACCCGCTCTGCCATCTCCAGGCTTTCATAGATGGAACGTGCTGTTTCATAATAGATGAGCGCTCCCTGAGGATCCTTGGCTGCCAATAGCTCGTTGCCCTTGCTCTCCAGCTCAATGGCATTGGTCTGGTCATTGATACGGGACTGGTTCTCAAGTTCCCGGGCTACGGTCTGTTCCTTCAGTGCCTGGTCTATTTCCTGCTGCAGCACTTCCCGGTCAGCCTGTTCCTTCAGGGAAATCGCTTCCTCTGCCGCCGCAATCTTATCCTGGGCATCTTGCTTGCCATCGTTAAAATACAACCCTGCTGCCAGCTCTCTGGCTTTTCTGTACTCCTCCAGGGCGCCCTCCAGATCGTTGTAATCTTCCTTGGCCTGGCCTGCCTCCAGCAAATCATAGACCTGAATAAACCGGCTGGTTCTGTTAAGCTGATCTTCTATGTATGTTCTCCCCACATTGCCGTTGTTATAGGACAATACCAGCGCTTCCATATATATATCCATTGCTTTTTGATACTCCTGGGACAAGAGCCGGTCATCCCCGTTCAGAATCTGGTTGATCAGGAGAAGCTGCCCATCGATTTCCTGCTTTTCCTCCTGCTTTCGCTTTTTAGCCAGGGTAAGAGCCTCTTGATAGTGTTCCAGAGCTTTTGTATAGTTATTATATTTCAGATATTCTTCTCCGCTCTCTATGTATTCCTTCATGGCTGTCACGTCATTTACCTTATTCCTGTGCTGTATATAGAGAACGACTCCTGCCGTCAGGGCTATCACCAGAATCGGAATCGCTGCCAGCAGAACCTTTTTAAGCGTCAGCTTCTTTTTGGGATTCTGGTAAATCTTTTGGATAAAGGTTACGGCCATGGTATAATTCGCAATCGCCTTGCTCTGCTCAGCTAAAATCAGCTCCTCAACGCTGTCCAGTATATCCTGGGGATCAGCCGCTCCTTCACAGGCATCCAGCAGTTCTCCTTCACTGCAATATTCCCAGATACCCCTGCTGAGCATATGGAAGACATCACCATCCTCCAGTTTCCATTTCCCGGAGGCTTTCATCCTGGGTTGTCCCTCCTGTCCCAGATAGGCAGACAGGTTGTTTCTTTCTTCATGAAGAGCCGCTTTATCCATTTCCAGACGCTCTTCTTCCACCAGATTAACGGTCAGGGACTGGTCCTTACTCTGTACCAGGAAACGGTCTCCCCGCATGAGATAAAAGCGGCTGTTGCCTATGGCACAATACCGCAGGCTGAGATAATCGGTTACCACTGCCACCACGGAAGCTTTCAGCCGCATTCCGTTCTTCTCGGTTCTGAGCTTTTTTTGTGCGGTCCGTATATATCCATGGAGGGCTCCCTTCCTCATGGACGGATTTTCCATAAAGCTCTGGATAATGCTTTCCACCACGATCTTCCCGCTGTTTTTATTTTCTTCTTCGTCCAGACTGTCTGCCAGCACGTAGCAGGCATACTCGTCCATTTCCACATAACCAAAATAATCCCGGTTCTCCAACTGGGTTCCTGACTCGGACAGATATTTCGTGATAAATGTTGAATTTATTTTACGCATAATCCACCGTCTACTCCCAAGCTTCCATTATGATGACACTTCCGTTCTCCTGGTCACTGACCGGAATCGCCTCTGCGGCTTTTACAATCTGATCTGCCTTTGTCCGGCTTGTGCTTCCTGTCTGTTTCATGATTTCTTCTATTTCGATCCATGGCAGTTCCTGATAGATACCCTTCGTCATTAAGAGAACCACATCCTTTTTCTTTAGACGTATGGGCTTGTCTACAGTCTCTATCTCTCTAAATCCGTCCATACCCACATAGTTCCAGATACGTTCCGACTTAATCGCTCTTAAGGTCTCCTGCCGGGTAATCCTTCCCTCATCCCAGGCCTTTTTAACAAGCGTCCGTATCGTGTGCCCCTCACTTAAGGGAAGCAGCTCTCCATTACGGAACAAGGCAATCCTGATGTCACCTGCCAAAGCATAATGCAGGAATTCTCCGTCCATATAAGCCGCCGCAATACTGGCTCCTCCCCTTCTCTCCCCAATAATCCTCTGTATAGCCAGATTGGCGCCGGCAAATGCACGCTTCAGCAGATAAACCGGGTTCTTCAGAATCCGATACTGGCAATAGAGCTGCTCAAACACTTGTACGGCAATCCTTGCACTTACTTTTCCCGTGTTTTCCTTTCCGATGCCGTCTGCCAGTACAGCCAGCCTCCCGGCCTGCGTCTGGTATACCTCCATAACATCCGACTGACATTCCTGTCCTCCTGTGGTCTGGCTCATACTGACGCTGTTCTCAATCTGATGTCTCCGCCTTCGGTTCCGCAGGTAGTCTCTCATGGCAAGATACAGCCGCATTCCTGCACAGATCGTCAGCAGCACACAACCTGTCACCCATTCAACTATCATACCGGCCGGCCTTTCATCACATCATCCCATCCGAAAAACTCGCCGCAGAAGGGAACAAACAAAAACTTGCTGGCACCCATTTCCACCGCATCATATGCCTTAATGTCCGCAGGCGTATAAACGGCTTCTCCATTCAAATATACAATTCCCGCCGAATCCCCGGGCAGAATGACAAAGGACTTTTTCTTCTCATCATACACAATAATGGTATGGTTTTTCCTGGAGATCAGGTTATCTCCCAGTATCTGCACATCCATTTCATCGCTGCGTCCCACAAAATTCTTACCGCTTCTCAGGCCGTAGCTTTTGCCCTGCTTCACTCCTGTCACACATACAAGCCAGCCGCAGACAGGTTCGATTTCCTCTTCCAGAAGCTCCATGGAGATATCAAAGTCCTCCGGCGCTTCGGACAGCTCCTTCTCATCCCTCCTGTTTGTTTCCATATGACAATAGGGACAGGTATTCCCATACCGTCTTGCACTGAATAAATGGCCGTTTGGGCAGCGTACTAAACTCATTGTTCCACTCCATTTCTATCGTTTTGTAAGGTTGGCTGTTTAAGGTTATTCGGCAAATCCTAAGTGAACAGCAGTTTGGTATTGGCAATCATTATGATATCACCCGGCTTTAACAGACAGGGCTTGTCCCTTGATACTTTATAGCAGATATTGTCCTGTACCTTACGGATCCGAATACCGTTTTTGGAATATAAATCTTCAATATACCATTGTTCCATACTAAAGTTCAGTACAGCATGCTGAAAGTCAATTAACGCATTGTACTCACACTCTGTTAAATCTATATCTACATTTTCATATTTATTTTCTCTTCCGATTACCACCGAGGTTTTCCCAATAAGGCTCCATGATTTAATGGGAGATTCCTTCTCATCCAACAGAATCACCTCACTTACATCATCTTCCCCACCCGGGGCTGCTGTCGGAAATTCTATGACCTCTTCCTGCTGCCTGTTCAGACACTGCCACACCAAATCAATCAGACCAAGTACTGCAGTCCCTGCAAATATAGTGATACACCATTGTCCCAGGATACCGCCCCGCAGCTGATAGTAAGACAATCCGGCACAGGATACGGCTAACGCTATAATAAATAAATCCAATATCCGTTTCTTCATCATTAAAACTCCCGCCTGTTACTTAAACCTGAAAAAGGATTGGTACATCTCATCTGTCCTGATCTTTTGAGTGTTATTCTGCTTTCCGGGTGCTGGCTGCACACTTTTACCAAAAAATTCTTCAAATAAACCGGAAAAATCTTCTGGTGTAACCGCCTTCTGTTTCCCTGTGCCTTTTTCCTTCTGTGTTCCTGCCTTGACCGAACGGCCCGCAAGCGCTTCATCATAGGCTTTTCTTAAGTCTTCATTGCTCAGCACTTCATAGGCTTTGGTAACTTGTTCAAACAGTCTGCGCTTTGCCGGATCGTCCCCCGCGATATCCGGGTGGAGCTTCTTGGCCTTATTCCGATAGGCACGTTTGATTTCATCCTCTCCGGCATTACTTTCCACTCCCAATACTTGATAATGATTCTTCAAAATTTACCATCCTCCGCCTGTTCAAAGCTTTTTAAGAAAGGACTGCCGCACTGTATGCACGGCAATCCTTGTTAAATCTCAGGCGCTGTAACCGCCATCCACCGTAATCGACGATATCTTATCTTTTTTCTGTTTGCATACCAGTACAAAGGTGCCGACGCCTTCTTCATCCCCATAGGATTCTGTATAATCTATCACAAATGCATTTGGGAATGTGTATTTCCTTATAATCTGTGAAGCGGCAACCACTTCCAGCGTTACCTTGCGGTAGCAGTCGGATTTCTCTGCCGGTACCAGGGACCACAGGCCCATTTGTCTGGTGCTGTCAAAGGGTTCTCCATCCACTGCTGTCAGAATCTTGCCTTTAATCTCCACTGTAGAACCCAAATCTGTGGAGCGTGCGTTGGAATCCTTCGGAATATCTGTCCGGAAGGTTACGCTGATAACGCTTTCTGTTCCCAGGGAAATGTTTTCCTGGCCTTCTATGTTCACTCTAAAACCCATTAAATTTTCCTCCGTTTCGTTTTTAGTTTATTCCTGGCCGAATCCGCCTTCAAATTTCAGAGAGCTGATTTTATCCTTCTTTTGCTTCAGCAGCAGGGTAAATGTACCCACACCGGTATCATCACTGAAATCCTCTTCATACCCCACGATAAATGCATTAGGGAAAGTTACCTGGCGCACTACCTGGCTGGCAGATATAACATCTACCTTCACATTGCGGTAGCAGTCTGAATTCTCCGCCGGAACCAGGGACCATGCAGCCAGCTTCTTGGTATCATCTGCTTCCTCTCCTCCTACTGCTGCCAGAATCTTACCCTTGATCATCAGGGTGGATCCCAGATCTGTGGACCTGGCATTGGAATCCTTCGGAATATCCGATCCAAACGCAACATCAATGATGTTCGTTATGCCCAGCGAAATATTTTCGCTGCCTTCAACTGTAAGCCTTAAACCCATTTTAAATTCCTCCTTTTTTTAGCCTATTTTTTTTCTGGTCATTTCAACTTTTAAATTCTTCACATTATTATTGAAGGTGATCTCTATATTGCAGATATTATTGATGTCATTCACATCCACATTCAGATCGTCCCCTTCCTGAAGAATGGAGTTGACAAATCCTTTTGCCGCAAGCCATTTACTTTTCTGGCTGCTTGGGTTGTTGCTGAAGAACTTCTTTATGTTATCCTGCTTGAAGTCATTGCTGGAAAAACGCAGAATACGCTCAATATATGTGGTAACCAGGGTCTTGTAGATGGGTTCGAACTCATCCTCCGCCATCTGCAGACTCCGGGCTTTATAAACTGTTACTTTCTTTACATCCCTGCCGTCAACCTGTGCATTTTCCGATGAGAATACAAATCCGAAATTGTTATTGTTGATGGCATTCTTAATGGCATTGGTGAAGCCGGATATTTCTTTTGCCAGAGTGGTGGTTGCTTTCAGGGCATGGCTGCCGGCTTCAATGTCGAAGCGTACCCCCGGGAATTCTGTACTGGTGTTGGGGAATCTTTCTCTTAAGTAGGCCGGACACTGCCATGCTGCCACGATTCCTGCTGCCTCGAAGGCCGCTCCCACATATACCCCTTCCAGCCACATCTTCAGGATGTCTTCTTTTTCCCTGGAAAGCACCGCGCTGCCATTCTCACCAAGCACCATGCGGTTATCGATTTTGAGGCCGGATTTATCCTTGGGAATCACAGTGATATTGGGTATACAGGTAACCGCGAACTCACTGTACTCCTGTTTCATCAGCGGCGCACATTTCTCCTTGAACTTGTCCACGCCCTCTGTGGCAATATCACTGAAGCTGGTCTCTTCTCCTGTCTGGAAGCTGAAGAAGATACTGATGCGGTAAGGCTGCACCGTATGCAGCAGCATGGCCAGACTCTCAAGGGTATTCAAATCCGTCTTCTGCACTTTCTGGTTGCCGGCAAAGCGTACTCTTTTAATCTTGGAAGCATCGGCATTCTCCAGGGCTATGCTGGGTACGATACCGAACCATATGGTATTACGAAAGTCGTTCTTGTCATTGACGGTATTTAAGTATGTAATCAGTCTGGGTAAATTGGAAGCCTTTACCAGCATTTCCAGCTTTATATTGGTTACCAGCAGCTCCGGCACCATGCCTTTTTCCTTTACCTTATACTGATCAAAGAACACTTTTACCCCCAAAAGCTTCTCAATCAGCGGCTTTACTACCCTGATGAAATCATCCTTGGTCTGCTTGTAGAAATCAAGATAGCTATTATAGTTGCCAACCTCCGTTCCCACATCAATGGAGCTTTCCATGGTGGACTGGAGGGGACAGTAGGTTCTCACTACCAGACTCTGTACATAATCAGAAGGGTTATCATTCAATGCCTGATAATCTTCCTGGAACACTTCAATCAGACCTGTATTGGATTTATCATCCACGGCGATCAGCTGGGTACTTTCTGTCTTGGGGATCTCCGTAATACGAAGCTCACCATTTTCTCCCAGATTCAGCACACCTGCCCGGAAGGCATCTCCCCCATCCTTTTCTTCCGAACTTCCAAGCAGCAGTCTGGTCTTAATATCCTCAATAGCCAGCGGCAGCATAGCCATTACATTGTTGTAGTTCTGGCTGGCCTGCTCAAACATATAGTTCAGCTTATCCCCCATGTCCAGCTTCTTGGGATCGGAATCGTCCAGCTCCTCGTATTTATTGTACAAATACTGGATTTCCTTTCTGGACATTTTGATATCATCCATAACCTTTTTGGGTGATATCATTTCCAGGATATCCTCGAATTTAAAATCCACGTTGGCGGTTCCGTTGGCCCCTTTGGTGTCAATTAAGGTAACCAGCATCTTCAGGAAATCATTCTCCATGTTCAGCGGTATCTGCGTGATACAATTGTCTGGTATATTAACCGGTTTTTCCAGTGTGTAGATAACCTTCTGGTTATTGGCATTAAAAAAGGTATATACCACCGGCTGAAACTTATCCAGGAACTCCTCAAAGCTTTTCACCACCAGCTCCTCATTGATTTCCTTCACCTTCTCGTCGCTTAAACTGCTGATACCTTTGGTGTCTCCAATCAGTGTGATCAGATCCAGCTTCTCCGGATTCACCTGTTCAAATAAAACGGTCCTGTTTGTCTGTGTAATAATCTCCATTTCTATTTCCTTTCCATATGGTTTCTTTGTTTCATCATTTGATTACAGAAACATAGTGAAGCTCCAGTTCGCATTCATCACCTGCCATTATGTATATTGCCGAACCATAACTCACATGATAGGCATAATTGCTGCCCACTATTGTGTTCCCTACCATTACCGTGGATTTACTTTTGTTGCGGATGATCAGATTTTTGTCCCTTCCTGCTGCCATATGGATCTCGGACATACCAAACATCTCTACAATCTCCGGATATTCATAAAAAAACGCCTCCAGCTTCACTTTGTCTTCCTTTAGATGGTATATGGCAAAGGTAAGGGGCGTTATTTCCATCCCTCCCGGTAATTTCGTAAAATAAGCGTTTAATTTGCCGCTAAACTGATAATGATTCTCCTGTTTTAACAGCACTTCCCTTTTTCTGGGAATTTTGGTATATAGGTAAATACATGTCAGGAGCAAGATTACTGCAATACCGGTAAAAACGCCCGGATAGTATATCCACAGAGGCTGTATCTCCACAACAACAGCTGTATGCAGGACTTCTCCGTAAGGGTCCTCTGCCGTGAAATAAAGAGTTGTTACGCCGATACCATTCACCGTCCAGGACAGCTTTCCATCCTCCAGAACCGGTACCACCGATTTTCCTTCCGCCTTGCTTAACTGAAACGTCAGGGCACCGGACGAGGATTGGTAGTACTGGGTCAAATCATAGCTTTCTCCCCTGTTTGTGGAGGGGAATCGCAGCTGTTCAGGAAATTCCCCCGTCGGTCCTTCATTAACAGCCTGAAAGGGTATGTCTTCCAGCCAATAGCTTTCCATGAAATCCAGGAGTCTGACTTTCAGTACATAATCCCCTTTTTCCTCCGGTTTGAAGCATACATGGATTCCTGTTTCCTCATAAGAAATTTCCGCATCTTTTACGGGTACTTTTGTGTTATCCAGGATACGGTATAATCCATATTCCACGGTAAAATTCCTGTACAGGGAAGCGTCCTGTATCACTTCCCCGGACTCCTGATTAATCAGATTTATGTCAAAAGCATATATCTCTCCCAGTTGTACTTCGGAAGGAGCAGTCAGCCTGCTCTCCAGGTTCCTGCCGCCAATCAGATAGACATTCAGGTCCTGCCCCTCCCTGGTTACGGCGGTAATCTCAATATCCAGAACCTCTTCCTCCCCTGTTGGCTTCATCCTGCCGCCCAGGAAGTATCCTGCCGCTGTAATTTCCATTGATTCCCCATTACAGGTAATCTCCACCTGCTTCAATTCTTCCGAAGATATCAGTAAGCAGGCCAGATATTGATAGCAGCTGCCGGGAAGGGTATAACGGATATTCTGGATTCCTGCTGAATAAACACTTTCCGTCACCGGTAGAATGGTTATTCCGGCTTCCTTCTGTATGGCTTCATAGAAGATACGGATCAGGGAATCCGGTCTGCCAGCCTGGGAAATCGTACCGCCTGTACGGGAAGCTATGCTTTCAAGTAATTCCGTGCTGCCATCATAGCTGCTGCCGAAGGCGATGGCGTGAACCGGTATGGCGTTGTCCCTGCAATACGCAATTCCTGATTCCACATCCTGTGACGAGTCCTCTGTTGTCCTGCCTGTCCTTGATTTTCTAAGATCTGTCTCTCCGTCTGACAGCAATATCATTACGGTCTTCCTGTTCTCCTGAGGCTCTGCCAGAGAAACTGCATGCATAAGGGCCAGTCCTATGTCTGTCTCTCCCTGATAAACCGCCCCGTCAATCATCTGCTTCAGGCTCTCCTGCTGCTCCTGCAGACAGATGGCCTGAGGTGTCGCGGATGATTGGATTACATCATTATAGGCTACATATCCCACACGGATATTCTCAGCATCTATCAAATCTATAAATCCCTTTATCATCTGAAAAGCCGTATACCCGGGGTCACGGCTTTTCATGGAGCCGCTTACGTCCACTATAAAAATCAAGTCCAGTTCTTCTTTATATCCCGGATAACTTCTGTCGGCAGCCTGACTTGACAGGGAATATTCGGATAACAGGTACGTTATTATGACGCAAGCCATAAGTATGTAATGTATTTTCTTTCTTACCGGCTTCATATGTATTTCCTTCCCCCAAAGTCAGCTGGTTTCAGCTGGTTGTGTTTCATTATATATTGTGTGTTTTATTTATGTAGTTCTATGCATATATACATGTGTCGTTGTAGTAGGTTGGGTATATAATAATTTGCCTGTCATATTTTGTCAATATTATTTTAGAAAGTCCAGTTTGTATTGTAATAAAAGATATGTATTTTAGATTATCTAAATTATGCAGATCGTATTGTGACGTTTATTGAAGAATCCATATTGTATTAAAGTATTCATCTTGTATTGAAGTATCCATCTTGTTTATTAAAGTATCCATCTTGTTTATTAAAGTATCCATCTTGTTTATTAAAGTATCCATCTTGTTTATTAAAGAATTCATAATATTGGCATTAAAAAAGGACCGTGTACTTTCGGTCCTTTAAATACTTAAAATGCTTTAAATGTTTTAGTGAGGGCAGTTCGGAAATAAAATTGTATACAGACAATCACCTATCACTATATATGCACATCCGGTACATCTATTCGCACTATACACCTTATAGGTGCAGCCGCCATCCGAATCTTTTGCGTGCGTATGTACAGTCCCTGACTGAAAAGTATGATTGCAAAAGCTCCGCGGTTCTACTCCCTCTGCCGGATAAATGTTACCATTTTCATCTGCAAACAGCTCCTCATAAATCATCTCTGCAAAAGCATAATCACTTTCATGGTAAAACCCCAACGCAGAGGTTGAAATATTAACAAGCTCTGACTGTACTACCTGTGATTCCGGTTCCACACCTACCTGATTCACATCATCATAAGCGAAAACCGTTAATGAATTCAATAATACTGCCGCTGCAATCACCACCGCCGATCTTACAGCGTGTGCCCTGGATCTCTTTCCCTTCTTCTCCATAATATACACAATCCTTTCTTTTATTAGTTTCCCCCCGCTGGTTAACTCCAATACCAGTTTATTTTTTGAACTGCCTTCATCGCCGGAACTGACTCTGGACTGGCTTAAGACAGTCTTTGCATACAGGAGACGCTGATCATCGTCCATGTTCCGAATGGCATTTTCATCGCAGGAAAATTCACACTGCATGTCCAGGTGATTCCTGAAATAATATATGAATGGGTTAAACCAGTGAAAGCTGACAACAAATGTTGACAAAATGCGTATAAAAGAATCAAACCGCTTTATATGTACCAGTTCATGCCGGATCACCAATTCCATGGCATCCCCTGACACCTTTTCCGGTATTATGATTTCCGGCTTCCACACGCCATGGGTCATGGAAGTTATTTGATCAAGTCTGCATATATAAACGATTACTTTACGCCTTATCCCATACTCCTGTCTGAGGGATTCCAGCCGGCTTAATTCACCGGGTTCCTCCAGACATCTGGCATTCTTATGTATAAGTCGTATCTCTCTTCGCTGCTTTATAATTCTTCTTGTAAGGATAAATAATGCACCAAAGAGCCAAATAAAAATGAACATAAACATATGTGCGCAGGTATCGGTTAGTATTAAACTGTTGTCCCCTATGAATATTCTTTTTGTTCCTTCAATAGGAATATCCGCGTCCAAATAAGGTTCCCAGCCGAACACATTGTGAAAAATACTATGATAGAAGGACCTTATACTGGGAAGCGGAATTAAAAAATAAAGCAGAGCAATCCTGAGCATGGTATACTTTGAAGCCGCTGACAGGAATCTGCTGCCTGCATCGCAGATAATATGGTATAGAATCAGCATGCAGCTGCCTGACAAACTCAAGGTTAATAGAATATTCACCTTTTTTGCATCCTGTCGATTATATCATTGATCTCATCCTCGTCTTCCTTGGTAATCCCTTTTCCGCCGGTTAAGGCAACAAAAAGATTACTTAACTTCCCGCCATACATCTGCTCAAGTAATTCCCTGCTCTGCTTCTGCTCAAAAAGCTCTCTCGGATATGCCTCAATGACATTCTTGTTCCGTTTCACTGCGTCCTTCAGCAGTAAACGGCTTAAATGTGTATTTAAGGTAGTCCTTTTCCAGTTCTTGCCATATACTGTATTAAAATGATCCTCCAGTTCCCTGGTGGTAATAGGGGTTCCTCTCTGCCAGAGATATTCCATTATTTCAGATTCTGTGTCTGAAAGATTGTATTTTCCATGCATGCTGCCAACCTCACTTTCTGATGACACCGTATTGAGAAAACGGTTGTTTTACTGCGTTTATATTAGTTAATTTTACGACATAACCATAGCATTGTCAACTTGTTTTCCTTACGTTCTATATCTGTTTATTTGCATCTACCTCGTTATATACAGGTAGGTTTTGTATATCATATTATCATGGATGCTGCCGCATTTCACTGACCAGAATATGTTCTATGAGATTTTTAAATCACCACCTTGGACAAAAAATAAAACCATAGCTGCATAAGCTATGGTTTTGCCTGAATGAACAATAAGACCAAAAGTATTTTACATCTTAAATAAAGAAATTTTCCGGATGACTGCTTCTAAATCAATCGGTTTTGCAAGATGATCATTCATGCCGCATGCAATGCACTTGTCAACATCTTCCTTGAATGCATTGGCAGTCATTGCAATAATGGGAATTGATTTTGCATTGGAAATATCAAGAGCGCGGATGGTTCTTGTCGCTTCATAACCATCCATTTCAGGCATTTGAACATCCATAACAATCATATTGTATTTGTCAGGATTGTCTGTAAATTTCCGGACAGCAATCAGCCCATTTTCTGCAATATCAATTTGAATGCCGGTATTTTCAAGCAAAGCCATAAATATTTCCCTGTTAATATCCACATCCTCCACAAGAAGTAATGTAACATCAGAAAAATCCGGAACGCTTTCTTCCGCTTTGGCTTCCATTTCAAGATTTTTAATTGTGCTTCCCACAATCTCGTTAATTGCATCCAGAATAGACGACGGGAATAAAGGTTTGGATATAAATCTATGGATTCCTGCGTTTCCTGCCTGGTCTTCAATTTGGTTCCATTCCAAAAAAGTGGTCATGACAATTACCGTATTTTTATCTATCATCCCGCCCAGCTTATTTGCTGTTTCTATGCCGTTCATATCCGGCAGGCCATAATCAAGAAAAACAACATCGTATGGTTTTTGTATTTTTTTGGCTTTTTGAACAAACCGGATGGCAGCTTCTCCGTTTTCTGCTTCATCGGTGTGGATATTAAAATTTTCCACAACTGAAATAAAGTGTCGGCGAATATCATTGTCATCATCCACAACGAGCAGCTTTAAATCCGAGGGGGTTATACTGTCAAAAATAACCGTTCTGTCCTGTTGCGAGGCCCGTTCCAGCTTAACCTGGAAAGTAAATACAGAGCCTTTATCTGCTTCCGATTCAACCCATATCCTGCCGTTCATTTTCTCAATAATGTTTCTGGAAATGGCAAGACCAAGCCCTGTTCCGCCAAACCGCCGCGAGATACTTCCGTCTGCCTGCTCAAAAGAGGTAAATAATCTGCCGATTTGATCTTCTGTCATTCCTATGCCTGTGTCGGTAATTTTAAAACGCAGAACACTGTAATCATCCTCTTTTTGAATCTCCTCCACGGTTAAGGTGATCGTTCCCTTTTCGGGTGTAAATTTAACCGCATTTGACAACAAGTTCGTAATAATCTGGGAAAGTCTGAGTTCATCGCCAATGTAGTGCATCCTCATATTCCTGCCAAAATTTATGTCAAACTTTTGACCCTTTTGCTCGGTTTTATCAATGATTAAATTGCATACCTTCATAAGTATTTTTTCTATGTTCATGGGTGCATAGTCAAGTTCAAATTTACCTGCCTCTATTTTTGACATATCCAGTATATCGTTGATCAGGTTAATCAATTGCGCAGAGGACACTCCTATTGTGGCGAGACAATATCTAAGTTTACTTATATCGTTTGTACTGTCCGCTATCTTTGTCATGCCGATTATTGCATTCATCGGGGTGCGGATTTCATGGCTCATACGGGAAAGGAATTCACTTTTTGCATTGGAAGCGGATTCGGATATGTCTTTCAGCTCAATTAATTTATTATTTTTCTCATTGATTTCGTTAATCATATGCCGGTAATTGCTGATATCGGACAAGGTTACAATATAACCTGCGTACTGGCCGCGCTCTATGATGATATCTTTTGATAGCGCGTAATTGTGTTCCTCTCCTCTTCTTGATATGGTAATTTCCGCATCATGAATATCTTCCGCATAAGAACGAAGTGCCTGAAATACATTCTCAGGTTCCCGCTCCAGGGTTATTGATTCCAGAAAACCAATGACGTGATTGGCAGCTGTTTTGTCGCTGATCGGCATGAGTTCTGAGAAAGTGTTCTTGAATGAGGGATTGGCATCCGCCACATATCCTTCGTTATCCACAACCAGAAATGCATCCGTTAATGATGTAAACAGGCTGGTAAAAGCGGTTTCTTTGATATCAAACAGCCTCAGCCGGATGGAATATATGGTGAAGATAAGGAACATAATTAAAAACGTAACCGGCGTGATATCAAAGTCTGATTTGAATATACCAAAGGTGTACATCACATTTGATACTACCGGAAGTAACATCCCCACTCCAACAAAGGCAAGGGAAGGTGTTTTGCGAATATTTATAATAATATAACGGAATAGAATAATTACGGAAATAAAGATTGGAATATAAGCTATAAGGGCATGTACCACAAACAGGGAACCTGGCTGCGGGCGCAAGCCATCATAAGAAGCAATTACTCCATGATGCCAGGAGTTGGTTATCAGCAATAAAATATCCATTGCCGGAAAAATCGTTAAAATCCAGGCAATTGCACGGGATGATGCATGTTTTGACTCGGTAAAATATAACATGTATCGCAGCATGACCGATGGCAGAACAGATATAAACATCATATTTATGGGATAAAGCTTAATATAAATCTCTTCGCTTACAAGTACATTGGTGCCATTGGTTAATGTCCATAAAGAAAAAAGAAATCCCATTACAAAAAACAGGTTGAGGTATGTGCTTCGCTTTCCGCGAAACCAAATACCTGCCACCATGTACATTAAAACAAAAAAAAGCAGTATAGAAGCAAAATAAATCATTATTTTCACATCCACTTCGTTTCCCACCCATCATTCATATTATTATTCATTATTTGTATATGTGCTTAGAACATTCACATTCTGAAAGATTTCCAGTACCACAAGTAACTACATTATATGTATACTCACACAGTTTGTCAATCTTAACCTTATTTCCAAACTCTGACAGGATAGCAAGCGCCAACTCACATGATTAAAATAAACGTGCCCGCTTGCCTTACACTTTAAAATGTTTATTTAAATTGTTATAATAAATATTAAAAATACACTTGACCCTCACGGAACGTCATAGGTTAAAGTAGTTTTATCAGGAAAAAGGAGAGCATACGGAAATGAAAACAGTAAAAGAAATATCAAGCTTAACAGGAATCAGCGTGCGCACGCTTCATTATTACGATGAAATCGGGTTATTACGCCCCACAGATAAAAGCGGGGCAGGATATCGGCTTTATGACGATAAAGCACTGGAAGCATTACAACAAATACTGTTTTTCCGGGAATTTGATATTTCTTTAAAAGAAATCAAATCTGTTATGGACAATCCAAATCTTGATAAGAACCAGATTCTGCAAATGCAAAGAAAGATGCTGGCAGCAAAAAAAGAGCGAATAGAACGTTTAATCGCCAGCATTGATGACATTCTGAAAGGAGAAAATCAAATGGATTTTGAAGTATTTAGTAAATCAGAGCTTGAAGATGTGTATTGTTCTATGGTTTCAAATATGAGCAATGAGCAAAAAGCAATATTTATGGAGCAATATGGAAGTATGGAAGAATTTGAAAAGCAATTTATGGAAAATGCCTCCAGTGAAGCCGCACAAAAAAACTTCCGGAAGGTAGTGGAATGGTACGGGGATAAAGAAAGCGCACTGGCAGCATCCAAAAATCCCGGGAACTCAGAAATCATACCCGCATTTCAATTACGTATAGAAGCTGTATTGAAAAAATTGGCTGAAAAGAAAGGTCATGATGTACATTCCTTTGATGTAAAAGAGTTTGTTGGAGAGTACGACTTTGTTTCAAAACAGATATATCAAATGGAAGATGTATCAAAAATGTTATTGGAGTTAGCCGAACTCTATCAAACCAATCAGAAAATTCAAAAAATGCTGGATAGTATTTATGGAGAAGGTGCTACCGTATTTTTCGGGAAAGCAATGCAAGCTTTCTATCAGAATGACTCCTTTTCCAAATAAGCAGCGCCTTTTTATACAGATTAATCCACAATCGCCGTAATAACTGCCATAAAATAATTTGACAGTTCTTCCGGCGATTGCCGCATCCTGTTTTTTATCCACCACTGCACCATACCTACAAAGCTGCTTGAAATATGATTGACAAGGAAATCATAAGGAACGCCACGTTTGCCTGAATCCACACCGCTTAACATGCGCGCCGCCAACAATTCATTCAGATACTGCTTAAAGAAACCTGTAAATAATTCACCGCTGCTGCTTGTTAAAAGACCCACAATATTCTTTTTATTATCTAACAAATGATAGAGGATATGTGTAATCATTGCATGAGGATTTCCCGTTTTCATGGAAAAATCATGTGTGCTTTCCGTATCAAGTGTATCCGAGAAAACATGAGCAAACAAATCTTCACACATCTTTTTCAGTAAATCATCTTTTGTTTCAAAATGAGCATAAAATGTAGTTCTTCCAACATTAGCTTCGTCAATAATATCCTGAACCGTTATTTTTGAAAAGCTCTTGGCGGAAAGCAAAGAGCCGAATGCTTCAAATATGGCATCCTGTGTTTTCTGTTGCCGCCTGTCCATGAGTAACTCCCATCTGTGCACTTTGCACCATATGAACCAAACCTCCGAACAAAATCATTTAAAATGTTCCGTAACGAACAATATGTAAAAATTATCCGTTGCTGTAAAAGTATTATCTACTATAATAAAATACAATTATACTATTACATATCATAGAAAGCAAGTATATGCTTTCCTGGAGGTTTTATTATGCTAAAGCGAATAAATGATTTTTTTTCAGGTGTTCCAATGACAATCACAGGCGGCGTGTTCATGGTAATAAGTCTTGTTCTCATATTGACGGGTAAGGCATTACCCATTGACCCTGCATGGATTTCGATTATTATTTGCGGACTGCCGCTTGTATATCTTGCTGTATGGCGAATTGTTCATAATCCGGGCATGAAAAAAATTTCCTCTGCTTTGCTTATTTCCATTGCCATGTTTGCCGCTATTGGTATCGGTGATGTTTTCGCAGCAGGCGAAGTCGCATTCATCATGGCAATTGGTGCAATACTGGAAGATAAAACCGCAGAACGCGCCAAAAAAGGGCTGCGGAAGCTGATCAGCCTTGCCCCGCAGCAGGGACGGCGTATTGTAAACGGCAGGGAAGAAATGATTAAGGCAGAAGATATCCTGGTAAATGATGTTTTGCGTATACTCCCCGGCGAAACAATTCCGGTAGACGGCGAAATTATCAGCGGAAACACATCTGTTGACCAATCTGTTATGACGGGAGAATCCTTACCGGTGGATAAGAAACCAGGCGACAGTGTATTCTGCGGCACCATCAATTGCTTCGGCGCTGTTGATATGAGAGCTGTTAAGGTTGGAGAGGACAGCTCCCTGCAAAAACTGATCCGCATGGTTGCAGACGCGGAGAATAAAAAGGCACCAATGGAGCGTATTGCAGACAAATGGGCGACCTGGCTTGTGCCTGTTGCCATGCTGTTGGCTGTTATTACCGGCATTGTCACAAACGATATTGTCCGTGCAGTTACCGTATTGGTGGTATTTTGTCCCTGTGCGCTGGTGCTGGCAACCCCTACTGCTGTGATGGCAGCTATCGGTCAGGCTGCAAAATATGGTGTTATTATTAAGTCCGGAGATGCATTGGAACGAATGGGTAAGGTGGACACCATTGCTTTTGATAAAACAGGTACACTTACAAATGGAAATCTTGTGGTTGCAGACGTTTATCCCTTTGCCGGGCATGTAAGCAAAGAGCAGTTATTGCATTTAACTGCTTCGGCAGAATCCTATTCAGAGCACCCGCTGGCAAAAGCGGTTAATGCCTATGCGAAGGAGCAGGGTATTATATCAGAACAGCCAGAGGACTTTCAAATGATACCAGGCAAAGGCGTTAAGGCTAAGGTAAGCGGACACCACCTTGTGTGCGGAAACCTTGATTTTATAAAGGAGCATGATATACCTGTTGATGATGCAGCCGCTAAAATATTAAGCGGGTTCCGCAGTCAGGGAAAAGCGGTTATCATTGTCGCAAACGGGCAAGAATTGTTTGGCGCAATTACACTTTCTGATACCTTGCGTTCCACAGCAAAGGGAATGATACAAGAACTAAAAGAAGCCCATACAAGTGTGGTGCTGCTCACAGGCGACCATGCACAGACCGCGGGGTATTTTGCCGGTCAGGTTGGAATTGATGATATACACGCTGGATTACTCCCCTCCCAAAAGGTAACAGAAATACAGAAGTTACAGGAACAAGGCCGGAATATCTGCATGATTGGCGACGGTGTAAATGACGCACCTGCCCTTAAAACTGCGAATGTAGGTGTGGCTATGGGAAGTATGGGAAGTGACATTGCTGTGGACGCTGCCGATATAGCACTGATGGGGGATGACATCAGCAAAATCCCTTACCTGAAACGCCTGGGAAGCGCTGCCGTCAGGACGATAAAGTTTAGTATCAGCCTTTCACTTTTTATTAACTTCGTGGCAATCTGCTTATCTGTTACAGGTGTACTCACTCCGACAACAGGCGCACTTGTACATAACGCAGGATCAATATTTGTGGTGCTGATTGCTGCATTGCTTTATGATCGTAACTTTATTGATCAGAAAGTTCAATAAGACAGTTTAATAGTCACAACATTCACTTTTCATTTGATCGATAACGGTTTATAATATTTATATTACTCTGTAAAAAAGTAAAAGAGAGGTGATAGCTGTTATGTTATTATTTCATTATTTTGATAAGGAAATTGGACCGTTTGTTAATCTGTCAGACATACCCATAGACGAAGCGAAATCCATACTTGACACGATTAAAGAAACCAAACCGTATGTTCAGAGTGCAATGCGTCAGCCTGCATATATGGACCGCCGGCACGTGATTGAAGAAATACTTAGAACAGAGTTCACAAAAAAAGGCGGCGTTATACGAAGAAAATCACCCCATTACATGGTGGTTGAACACAGCCCCTGGTTAAGCACCTGGTTTGAACATAGCACTTGTATAAAAATTCCCGTTGAGGAATTTGATTTAAAAACCATCTCCTTTACCTATGGAGATGCATTTCCTGTATTTAGTGACGCCCGGCATAAAATGGATGACAAAGAGTATCGCAGAAAATTATATGTTTATGATGAGATATTAGAACTAATAGCGAAATATGGTCTTCCGCAGAATTGGAATGATGATGGCGTACATGGACCGGAACGATATATTGAGGCGCATATATGGAGCGATGAAACAATAGACAGATACCGCTAAAAACAAACCGTCTGATAGCAGGATACTAATTGTATGTGCATTACGTTTCACAAAACGATTCCGGATGCACATACCCTGATTCCGGTCGCCATTTAACATAGCGTATGCCAAAATTCACTCGTCCGAATTATTTCAAATGTGGTATCGAATATGGCAAAGTCGCTTACTACAAAGATATTCCTGTTCACAAAATCACACAACCAAGGGCTATTTGTTTCTTGTTATGTTCATAAAGCATCTGCCCCATAATTCATCTTTATAATGAAATGCATCGGGAATATGCTCTGTTTCATAAAATCCGGCATCAATATAAGTCTTTATAGCCGATCTATTATTATCAAATACTACTAATCTAACAGAACTCAAATTGGCACTGCCAAATGAGTACTCTATAATTTTATGCAGCATTTCTTTGCCAAAACCTTTCCCTCTTTCTTTATTATCTAAAATAACGAATTTAAGGAATCCGGAATTATTATCATAATTACACCCCTTGTCCGCCTTGACCTCTAAGGCGTCTTCAGCGGACATCGATTCAATATTTGAAAGTGACCTTCTTTCAAACTTAAATCCTAAGCAAAAAAAGCCCATCGGTATGCCATCTTCCCTGGTAACTGTAAATGCACATTGATTCCATTTCTTTTCTTCATCATCTATATATTTTTGAAATTCATGAAAAATAAGCGGATATTGCAATAGATTAGCACACCATTTAGCATGCGTTTTATCGTTATCATCCCATTCCTTAATATAGTCAAAATCAGATTTCCAATATGGTCTAATCTTCACAATACGCTCCCGTTCTTAAATCCGGACAATGATAATACACAGGTTTTAATACCTCAATTATAAGTCATTGTAACAGTTTTTATACTATTGTCATCTTTCGAATAATGATTATGTAATTCGATAAATCTGGCAAAGTCACCATTTGGATGATAATCTTTTTTATGATGTGTTATATAATTTTGAATAAATGGGTCTTTTTTGTCAAATACCATATTAAAGCCAGATCCGAAACAGATATCATGGTATGTAATAATTCTCGTATAAATATAGTATTCAGTAAAATATTCATTGCCGCTCATCGCGATATCGATTATCTTGTATTCATTACCTGTAAACACTTCTTTCATATGCACATAACCTTCATTCCAATCTGTTTTCGTCACCTTAAACAGTCCCAGTTTCGAATCAAGCATAGCATGTAAGAATTCTACTTTTTCGGGTTTTCTATAACGATTCTTTTTAATAAATTCTTCTGTAATACAGTTCATATTGAGAGCAGGTTTATACATCACCATATCCTGAAAAGCTTTCATGCCAATCTCTGTATCAAAGTCAAAATTGCATTGAAGCAAAACTATATTCTTTTCCTCTATTATATTTTCAGATCTATGCTTCATAGCATACTCGGCATCAACTTTCTGCTCAAATTTGCCGCTGTAATAATAATCCAACATGCTATCGCCTATTTCACCATGTAACTTTCTTATTCTTTTATATTCTTGTATATGAGGTTTTTTACTCAATGCAAGCTCATGTAAGCTATTTAAAGTACTTTGCAAAAAATCTTGCGCATCAAAACTTAAATCCTCGTCATCATTTTGAATACTCTGCGTTTGCTGACTGCTCACCATCGTCGTGGTTTGATCTTTTAATAAACAACACTTTTTGTACTTCTTACCGCTTCCGCATGGACATTGATCATTTCTTCCTATTTTCATAAATTTAACAATTCCTTTCTCTTATTGTATCTTAATCTGCATATTGCTATAGTCATTAACTATAATAATTGGTTTGTATTCCGATCCCATCGGTGTCATATTAGTGGAATCGTAAGCTCTGTATATGCTTTCGTTTACGTTCCTATGAAGCACGTATCCGTTACATGCTCCGGAAAATGGACATGATTATTTCCGGAAAGAGTTCCTGCCTTATGAATCGACGATATTCCATCTCTTCTTGTGTCCTTCCGCTTACCAGAGATTTATTCGCCGCTGTATTATCCGAAACGCTAAAAAGAGCGATTAAAGGAATATTCATAAGCTTTGCAGCTCTGAAAGCTACCGCCGTTTCCATCTCTATTACATTACAACCCATACTGATAATTGTATCAATATGTGCGAACTGTGCGGCGATAGTATCAATACTAAAGTTTCTCCCTGTATGCCATCTTACGTTGTGCTTATTGCATATTTGAGTTGTTACAGCGACTGCTTGATCAAACATTCGTGAGTCTGGATATACTTTTTCTCCAAATACATCGTGAGATAAGTCATCGGATGAAATATACCTGCTTGTACCATCGCCGCAAATAGAGTATTCCGGGATAACAATATCCCCGATGCCGATATCCGGGTCTAATGAACCAACGGAACCAATAAAAATAATTTTTCTGCATCTGGTAACTCCCAAAGGCAATAATCCCTCTAAAAACACAGGCGCGCCGATTCCTGTTTTTATGTATGTCATTTCAACATCATCGTTTTTTATATTCCAGATTCCCTTTGCATTATCAGGAGGACAAAGCCTTTCCGCTTCTCCAAGTCCCGGCAGCGTATCCGGCTCCCACCATGGCGCTATCACAACATTTTCTTTGATATAGTCAGGTGCAACACTCAATCCATGTGTACAAATATCATGCTCAGTTGAGCCATATTTTTTTATACCTGATATCAGTTTATTATAGTCCACAATTATATCCCCCTGTAAAATTTATCCACTCGCACTATTCCATATAGTATACACTTATTTTATGCCCATATCAATGTGTGCGCATAAAAAATATGCATTATTTCCGCTACATCTCATTCTATAACTTATTAACATCGTTCTTTTCTAGCAAGTCGTCTTTCACTGAGTTTCAACCAAATATTACGCAGCATTGTTACTTCATTAATTGTTAATCCCAGTCCCTCGTGCAATAAAATATGATCTGTATAAGATAGTACCTCCTCAATTTTATTATCACGTATTAAACGATCAATCTTCTCAATATCAAGCTTTTCTACACACATCATAGGTATCATAAGCTTTCTAATCTCACCCGGTTCAAAAGTAAGAACCCCGCCTCCATAACTTCTTCCGGTGATTTCAGCCTGTGCAAGAGTAAATGAGTTTAAGAAAGCTGTTGCTACATGAATCTTATTTACCCCTGGTAAAAACTTTACTTTATGCACTGTATCAGTACTTACTGCATTCGCATTATTCAATACAATTCTTGGAAAACGATTTGCCTGTCGAATAACAAAAGCATCTGGTTCCCAGGATTGTGGAATACAATACCAAAGTTTTCGAATCCTACATTTGTACCCTGTATTAAATCCTTGCTTCTCACCATATGTAATATATTTTTGTTCTGATTTTCCTAACTCCTTCAACGGTGATCGTTCTGGCATAAAAATAAAAACTTTTTTCTTTTTTTCTACCAAGGTATCAAAATCATCATTATTCAGTAATATCCCCTTAAGTTGTTCACTTCTCCCAATAACTTTTTTGACTGATTTATTAAGTTTAAATGTATCAACCGTATCCTTATTCATTAAAAAGAAATTATTTTCACCACTTACCAAACCTACGTTTACTTCAAATAAATCTGTAGTTTTCTTTATATCTGATTTTGTTTGCAGCTCTCTCATTAATCTAATTTCATCGTTAGTCAGGTAGTATTTAACCCATTTTTCTTTTGTATGATCCAGTTCCTTAATCTCACTTTTTTCTATAGTAGCAATTCCGACATTCAGTAAGTTTTCCATTCCATTAAGTTCCAGAACTTGTATTCCTTTATCTTTTGATTTCATTTCTCCTAAAAGCAATACTACCTCTTGCTGAATCTCGTTAAAAACTAATGTTCTAAATGTTACAATAGTTAATTTTTCAAAATATGTTGATAAAAATTGTCTCGTTTCCCCAGCGTAATCAACCTGAAATAATTCAGCTGGAATAACCATTCCTAACCTGCCATTTTCCTTCAATGCCAACGAAGATAAAATCAAAAAGGGGAGCCACATATTAGTCAGTTTTGTTGGGTGTAGTCCAACCTCTTTCATAAATGAGAAGGCAATTTCTCTCGATTTTTCATTAATACTTTGATATCTTATAAACGGAGGGTTTCCAACTATTACATCATATTTCTTTTTATCTTTTATAAATTTGGAGTAGTACTCAAAGAAATCCGCATTTACAATATTTGCTCCGTATTTCTCTGCTTTCTTTGCCTCTTCCCTAATTAGCTCGATACCTGTGACATTTTTTGGGGAATCAATGTTTGGGCATATTTCCAATAATCGTTTAACTGATGCTTCAATAAATGCTCCATCTCCACAACTTGGTTCTAATACTTGATCTTCTTCTTTTTTAATAGCCCAATCACATATAAACTTGGTGATTTCAACTGGTGTATAGTAGCCGCCTCTTAATTTGTCAAACCCAGGCTTACTCTTCATGGGATTCCTCCTGCTTCAGACCTTCCGCTCTGTATAACTTATCAATCATTATATTTAAATTATTCTCTTCTTCTACTATCATTCGATTAATCATTTCCCTCTGTTCCTTTGTTTTCATAGAAGATCTTTGCTCCGTTAACTGCATCATTTTTTGTACCTTAAGAACTATATTGTCATGTATATCTCTTTCTACTGGATTATCGAAATCAATATCATAAATTGGTAATTTTGTAATAAATTGTTTTCCATGTGAGTAATACCCACCTCTAAATGTACTTGCCTTACTCTTCACAATTTGTTCCAACAACCAATAATTTAGCAATGCTTGCATATAAAATAGTGAAAGCTTTGTATCTTTCTTACTTTCAATTCCATAAAAAGGTCCGTTTCCTCCACCAGTAAAAGTAATCTGTGATTGATCATATACGTAATTACCTTTCGTTGATAATACCGCCCAAATTAAATGATCACCCGATGCAAAACGTTTTATACTTTGGCTTCTGCCATACTGGTACCAATTTGTATCATCTCTTTTTGCAATACTACGTTTGTTCAGTTCATCTTTAAACCATTCAAAATACGCAAGGCATTTCGGATAATTTTTCTCCATTTCAGTAAGTGAATACAATTTAACATTTCCATCTTCGTAGTGATATGGAAAAATAATCTTACAATTTGGCACTATCTCTTGATATTTGGTCAATTGAATATCATAAATACAAGGATGTAAAATACTCTTCTCGACAAATTGATCCTTACCATTTTTATCTTTGAAATACGCGTATTTATCATCTTCTCGCTCAACTCTTATAATATATATTGTATCTGCACTTGTCTGTACTCCAACAAAAATATCCACAAATGAATCCAGTGTTTTGCATTTATCCCCAAGATTTTCTATCGTATTTACAATGTCTTCAGAAAGAAAACTCCAAGGCAATTCAGAGAGATAACTCTCTTCATATGTTTGTAACAAAATATCTGGATTTGCATAAAACTGCTGAAGCTCCTTTACAAATCCTATTTCAAAAGTTTTCTGCACAGATTTTGACACAAATAATAAGCATGTATATGTACTTCTTCCTTTAAAAACTTGGTTTGTTCCAAAATGAATAATCGCTCTCAGGCACTGTTTATCTGATAGCAACTTCCTCAAATTTTTACCAGTTTTTAATACCATAAATTTATGAGGAACAATATATCCTAATAATCCATTGGAATTCAATAATTTCAATGCTTTTTCAATAAACAAATAATACTTATCCAATAGATCGGTATCTGCTGTAACATAACCTGAAACATCAGACTTATAAAAAGAATATTCTTCATTGGAATAATGCACCATATTCTGCACTCTTATATATGGAGGATTTCCTATTATTGCATCAAAACCCTTTCCATCAAACTCTCTATTCCAATCAAAAAGTTTCAATTTTGAAAAAAGCTCTGGTTTATCATAAAATTCCTTATCATACTGTAAATACTTAAATCCTACGAGGCTATTTCCATTTCGAATATTCGAATCAATATTGGGCAATATTTTACTGTTAGCTTCTAATGCATAGCTTTCGAGTTCTTCCCTTGATGTGCCCTCAATAAGTTTTATTAAAAGACTGAATTTCGTTACCTCGACAGCTAATGGATCAATATCCACACCAAATATATTACTCACCAGTATTTTTCTTTTTTCTTTAAATGAAAGTTCAAAATTGTCATTACCTGTATCATAGATCAAACCAGAAATAAGAGCATTATCTTTTTCTTTCAGTAACCATTCAATTCTATTATTAATAATATACTCAAATGCTGACAAAAGAAAATTACCAGAACCACAGCAAATATCTGCTATTCTATATGCATTTACTTTCTCCTGATCTCTTGAGCAGTAAATGTGTGACAGCGTCTTTTGAACAATGATATCTGTCATATTCTTGGGTGTATTAACCACACCTTGAGAGTCCACAACCTCTGATTTTTTTACTAATTTTATTTTTTCGTCATCTATAATCATTTTTTCTTCTAAAAACAGTTCATATATCTGTCCAATGATATAAGGATCTACTACATTAAATTCATAACAACTGTTCGGATAATATAAATTCACAAATATATTAATCAATAATTCATTTGAAATTACTATATTCTTCTCATCGATCAAATCAAATAGACCAGAATCATATTTTTTTTCAGCTGTTACAAACACCGTTTTAAGGTCTTCATATGTTTGAATATCTTTTAAAGACTCATAAATTTCAAGATTCCTATCTTCACAGATACGCAAAAAAATAATTCTATTGATTATTCGCTGCACAAAAATATTCAATGATTCTTCGTCTAAATCCTTATTATTTGCATATAGATCCTGACCTAATTCATATCTCCATTTATTTATCTGAGAAAGAAAAAATTCATCGAATGGTTCCTTTTTTATAGGTGATGTAATGTTCGCAAAAAACTTATCGTAGTATCCGTTTAAAACTGCATCCCTGGATAATAATTGAGCTATCTCATCATATTTTTCCACATATTCTGTAAAATGATAATGAGCAACTCTTGCTTTTGCGGTATCATCTCCTTCTTGTGGACGTATGGAGCAATCATATATTACTAAATCTGTGAAATTTGTTAGAACCGATGCTTTCAAATTTCCATTCCAGCCATATCTTCTTAACTGGAATGCTGATTCACTATTGGTCATTATATCTACAGATGGTTTCTTTGTCTCAACATAAAATTCTACCTGAGTTCCCAGATTAAATGCATAATCTGGCTTCTTTTTCTTTTTTTCACCTTTTTCATCTACAAAAACAGAAGCTTCATGCTTCACCTCTCTCAAATGCTGTGAAAGATTCTTTTTATTATTTACATCCCAACCTAAAATTTCAAAAAAAGGATTTACATAGTCATTTCTAATCTCAGTTTCATTATATCCTGGCTGTGTATATTGTGCAAAATGCTCTTGATAAGCCTTAATGAGCTCTACTAAACTTTCTTTTGACATGCTTCATCCTCCCCTATGTTATCTATTTCAACTAAATCTCCAATATTGCAATGTAACTCCACGCATATTTTTTCTAAAA
>Ga0153941_1000160_pt1 | contig 32548 bp, 32 predicted proteins | sample TSNJ025MetaG_FD_104733 | JGI IMG/M metagenome (GOLD analysis project Ga0153941, IMG submission 104733) | Attine ant fungus gardens microbial communities from New Jersey, USA - TSNJ025 MetaG | ecosystem: Host-associated > Fungi > Mycelium > Unclassified | place: USA: New Jersey, Brendan T. Byrne...
TCGCCCTCATCGCCCTCATGCGTCGCCTGGTCGTCTTCGCCAACGGTGTCCTTCGCTCCGATGAACCCTGGAAACGTGGCATGGCCCCTTGACACGCGACACGGTAGATTCCGGCTCTCGCGCTGCGCGCTCGGCCGGAACGACAGGTCAGCCGGCCGCGGCGGCGACCGCGCGGCGCGCGAGCACGCCGATCAAATGCGCGCGATATTCCGCGCTGCCGTGAATGTCGCTGTTGAGGCCGCTGGCCGGCACGGAGAGGCCGTCGAGCGACTTCGGTCCGAACCGCCGCTGCAGCGCTTCCTCGAACGCAGTCACGCGGAACACGCCGTTGGCGCCCGCGCCGGTGACCGCGACGCGGATGTCGCGGCCGCGTTTCGACACGAAGACGCCGACCAGCGCGTAGCGCGAGGCCGGATTGGCGAATTTGACATAGGCCGCTTTCTTGGCGAGCGGAAACATCACCTTGGTGATGATCTCGCCGGCTTCGAGCGCGGTCTCGAACATGCCGGCGAAGAACTCGTCGGCCGCAATGCGCCGCTTGTTGGTCACGACGGTGGCGCCGAGCCCGAGCACGGCCGCCGGATAGTCGGCGTTGGGATCGTTGTTGGCGAGCGAACCGCCGATCGTGCCCATGTTGCGCACGTGCGGATCGCCGATCTCGCCGGCGAGCGCGGCGAGCGCCGGCAAGTTCTCCTGCACGACCGGCGAATCCGCGACTTCCGCGTGCCGCGTCATCGCGCCGATGACGATCGAGCGGCCCTTGAGCTCGATGCCGGACAAGCCCTCGATCAAGGATAGATCGATCAGGCTCGCGGGGCTCGCCAGCCGCTGCTTCATGGTCGGGATCAGGGTCTGGCCGCCGGCGAGCAACTTCGCGTCCTCGCTCTTGGCGAGCAGGTTGGCGGCCTGCCGCACGCTCGAGGGCCGGTGGAACGTGAATGCATACATCGAAGCCTCCCTATTCCGCCGCCTTGCGGGTCGCGTTGCCGCGCTGGATCGCGGCCCAGACCGCTTGCGGGGTCGCCGGCATGGCGATCTGCTCGCTGCCGATCGCGTCGGTGATGGCGTTGATGACCGCGGCGGGCGCGGCGATGGCGCCGGCTTCACCGCAGCCTTTGATGCCGAGCGGGTTCGACGGGCATTTCGTCACCGTCACGCCGACCTTGAACGAGGGCACGTCGTGGGCGCGCGGCATGCAATAGTCCATGAACGAGCCGGTCACGAGCTGGCCGTCCCTGTCGTAGACCGCGCCCTCGAGCAGCGCCTGGCCCACGCCCTGGGTGATCCCGCCGTGGACCTGGCCCTCGACGATCATCGGATTGACGATGACGCCGAAATCGTCGACCGCGGTCCAATTCACGATGTCGGTCTCGCCGGTATCGGGATCGATCTCCACCTCGCAGACGTGGCAACCGGCCGGGAAGGTGAAATTGGTCGGGTCGTAGAACGAGGTTTCTTTCAGCCCCGGTTCGAGCTCCTGGCCGGAGAACTTGTGCGCCGTATAGGCGTTGAGCGCGACGTCGCCCCAGGGGACCGAGCGGTCCGTCCCGGCGACGGTGAATTTGCCGTCCTTGAACACGATGTCGCCTTCAGCGGCTTCGAGCAGGTGCGAGGCGACCTTCTTGGCTTTGGCCTCGACCTTGTCGAGCGCCTTGACGATCGCCGACATGCCGACCGCGCCCGAGCGCGAGCCGTAGGTGCCCATGCCGAATTGCACCACGTCGGTGTCGCCGTGGACGATGCTGATGTTGTCGATCGGGATGCCTAACCGCTCGCTGACGAGCTGAGCGAAGGTGGTCTCGTGGCCCTGGCCGTGGCTGTGCGAGCCGGTCAGGACCTCGACCGAGCCGGTGGGATTGACGCGCACTTCGGCGGATTCCCATAAACCCACCCCGGCGCCGAGCGAGCCGACCGCCTGGCTCGGCGCAATGCCGCACGCCTCGATGTAGGCCGAGAGCCCGATGCCGCGCAGCTTGCCGTTGCGCGCGGATTCCCGCTTGCGCTTGGTAAAGCCCTTGTAGTCGGCCAGCTCCAGCGCCTTCTTGAGCGACGCATCGTAGTCGCCGGCGTCATAGGTAAGAATCACCGGGGTCTGGTGCGGGAACTGATGGATGAAATTGCGCTTGCGCAGCTCGGCGGGATCGATGCCCAGCTCGCGCGCCGCCGTTTCGACCAGCCGCTCGACCACGAAGGTCGCCTCGGGCCGGCCGGCGCCGCGATAAGCGTCGACCGGAACCGTGTTGGTATAGACCGCGTCGACCTCGCAGTAGATGTTGGGGATGTTGTACTGGCCCGACAGCAGCGTGGCGTAGAGATAGGTCGGGACCGAGGACGAGAAGGTCGACATATAGGCGCCGAGATTGGCGATCGTCCTGGCCCGCAGGCCCACGATTTTTCCCTCGCGGTCGAACGCCATTTCCGCATGGGTGACGTGGTCGCGGCCGTGCGCGTCGGAGAGGAAGGATTCCGAGCGCTCGGCGACCCATTTCACCGGGCGGCCGACGCGCTTGGACGCCCACAGCGCCACGACTTCCTCGGGATAGATGAAGATCTTCGAGCCGAAGCCGCCGCCGACGTCCGGCGCGATGACGCGCAGCTTGTGCTCCGGCGCCATGCCGATGAACGCCGCGATGACGAGCCGCGCGACGTGCGGATTCTGGGTGGTGTTCCACAACGTGAAGTGGCCGGCGCCGGAATCATATTCGCCGATCGCGGCGCGCGGCTCGATCGCGTTCGGCACCAGCCGGTTGTTGACGATGTCGAGCTTGGTCACATGCGCGGCCGATTGGAACGCCGCCTCTGTCTTGCCCTTATCGCCCAGCTGCCATTGGTAGATGGTGTTCTTGGGCGCGACCTCGTGGATCTGCGCGGCGCTTCCCGATTGCGCCTGCGCCGGGTCGGCCACCGCCGGCAGCACTTCGTAATCGATGTTGACCTTCTCGGCGGCATCTTTGGCCTGCGCCAAGGTCTCGGCGATCACCACGGCGACGGGGTCGCCGACGTGGCAGGCCTTTGCGTGCGCCAGCGCCGGATGCGGCGCCATCTTCATCGCGCTGCCGTCCTTGGAATGGATCGTCCAGCCGCAGATCAGATTGCCGAGCTTGTCGCCCGCGAGATCGGCGCCGGTGAGCACCGCCAGCACGCCCGGCATTTTACGCGCTGCCGTGGCATCGACGCCCTTGATGCGCGCGTGCGCATGGGGCGAGCGGACGAAACACGCATGGGTCTGGCCGGGCCGATTGACGTCGGCGGTGTAGTGCCCCTTGCCGGTGATGAATCGCTGATCCTCTTTGCGGCGCACCGTCGCGCCGATGCCGGTCGCGCTCATGCTTTCCTCCCGAGCCGAAACGGACCGCTACTCGGCGGCCTTCTGCGTCACGCCTGCGCCTGAGCCCATCGCGCGGGCGCCGGCCGCGATCGCCTTGACGATGTTGTGATACCCCGTGCAGCGGCACAGGTTGCCTTCCAGCTCCGAGCGGATGGTGTGCTCGTCGAGCTCGTGGCCGTTGCGGTTCACGATGTCGACCGCGGCCATGATCATGCCCGGCGTGCAGAAGCCGCACTGCAGACCGTGATTTTCGCGGAAGGCCTCCTGCATCGGATGCAGCTGGTCGCCATTGGCGAGACCCTCGATCGTGGTGACCTCGGCGCCTTCGAGCTGCAGCGCGAATACCGTGCAGGATTTGATCGCCCGGCCGTTGACGTGGACGACGCAGGCGCCGCACTGGGAGGTGTCGCAACCGACGTGGGTGCCGGTGAGGCGCAGCTCCTCGCGCAACAATTGGACGAGCAGCGTGCGCGGATCGACGTCGGCGGTGACGGGCTTGCCGTTCACCGTCATCGAGACGGCGGGCATGAGTTTCCTCCTCGCAATGCGGGCCGATGGCCCCTTATTGTGACGCCGACGGGGATGCGCCGCGGCGTTTGTGACCAAATCGCGCCGTTTTCGCCCGGGATTTCAATTTTGACCCGCCAAGTCTGAACCCCGAGCCCGCGTGCGGTCAAGGGAGTTGGCCGGCCAAGCCATGCCCGGGGCGCGCTTTACGACACCGCAGCGGCAAAGTTTTTGAAGAATTGATCGGCCATCTTCTTGGCTGCGCCATTGACGAGGCGCTGCCCCAATTGGGCGAGCTTGCCGCCGATCTGCGCATCGACGTGGTAGGCAAGCTGGGTGCCGCCGTCCTTCGGGGTCAGCGTTACCGTGGCGCCGCCCTTGGCAAAGCCCGCCACTCCGCCGTCGCCTTCGCCGGAGATCCGATAGCCGTTGGGCGGATCGAGATCGGTCAGCCGGACCTTGCCTTTGAACTTGGCCTTGACCGGGCCGATTTTCGCGACGGCCACCGCCTGGTACTCGGTGTCGGACAGCTTCTCCAGAGATTCGCAGCCCGGGATGCTGGTTTTCAGCACTTCGGGATCGTTGAGCTTGGCCCAGACCACCTCGCGCGGCGCGGGCAGCTGAACCTCGCCGTCCATGACCATGGCCATCGGCGTCGCCTCCTTGCTCGGATGCCTCGATCATAGCACGCGAATTGTTGCGGCAAGGATCTCGTGGTATCCGCCGGCCGGGCGCGCGCTCGGCGCGGGCTCACTGCCGACCCGGCAAAAACGAGACCGAAGCCGCAACAGGGAGAAAGATGCCATGCCGACGATTCAGGCCGACGGTTGCCCGATCCGTGTTGAAGTGGACGGACCGGAGCACGCTCCGGTCCTGATGCTGTCGAACTCGCTCGGCACCGATCTCACCATGTGGGACGATCAGGTCGGACCCTTCACCAAACAGTTCCGGCTCGTGCGCTACGACCGGCGCGGTCACGGCAAGTCCGGCGTTCCCGAGGGCCCCTACACGATGGACCGGCTCGGCAAGGACGCGCTGGCGATCATGGACGGGCTCGGGCTGAAAAAGGTGAATTGGTGCGGGCTCTCGATGGGCGGCATGGTCGGTATGTGGCTCGGCGCCAATGCGCCCGAGCGCATCGACAGACTGATCCTGTCCAACACCTCCGCCTACATGGGCGCGGCGCGGGATCTCTGGAACCAGCGCATCAAGACGGCGCTGACCGCCGGCATGCCGGCGATGGTCGACGGCATTTTGGAGCGCTGGTTCACCAAGGAGTTTCGCGAGCGCAACCCGAAGGCCATGGCGCGCATGCGCGCGATGGTGCTGAAAACGCCGCCGAAGGGCTACGCCGCCTGCTGCGAGGGCATCCGCGACATGGATCAGCGCGAGTCGCTCCCGCACATCCGGGCGCCGACGCTCATCATCGCCGGACGCCAGGATCCGGCCACCACGGTCGAAGTCGCCGAGTTCATGCAGAGCCGCATTCCGGGCGCCAAGCTCGCGGTCATCGACGCCGCGCACATCGCCAACGTCGAGCGCCCGCCGGAATACGGCGACACGGTGCTGCAGTTCCTGACCGGGACATGATGGCTGGTTGCTGAGACGCTATGTCTTGGCAGGTCGGACCGCAAACGCGCTTCCCCTCTCCCTTGCGGGAGAGGGTTTCGAATTTGCCTCGCGGATTTTGCAGATTGTCGATTCCGAGAGACTTTTGACCCGCCCAGCGCGAAAAACTCACCCGCCGCGCTCGTCGCGAAACGCCTGCGGCGTGGTGCCGGTGTTGTTGCGGAAGAACCGGGCGAAATGCGAGGGATCGGTGAACGCCAACTCGGCGGCGATCTCGTGGATCGCTTGGTTGGTGAACACCAGCTGACGCTTGGCCTCGGTGAGCAGGCGCTGGCGGATCAGATGCCCGGCGGTCACTCCGGCCGTGCGCTTGAGATGATCGTTGAGCCGATCCGGCGTCATCGCCAGCCGCTGTGCATAGAAGCCGACGTGCCGGTCGCGGCGGAAATGCTCCTCGATGAGGCGCCGCAGCGCCTCGACGGTCGCGTCGGCGGGGGCGAGCGTCACCGTCCCGGTCCGCGCGCGGCTCGCCGCGAGCCGCATCACTTCGATCGCGATCAACGCCAACAGCCCGCGCATGGCAAGCCGGTAACCCTCGCGCCCAAGGCTATGCTCTTCATGAAGATTGGCACAGAGCGCCGCCAGCCGCCGGGTTTCCGCGCCGGCCGCCAGCGGCACGACCGGATCGCTCGCCAGCGCCCTGAGCCGCTCGAGCGCCGCACCCGATCGCTCGCCGAGCGCCCGGGCCACGTCCTCGGTGAAGCTCACCACCCAGCCGTCGGTTTCCCGCGGCCGGAACCGAAAGCCGTGGGCGACGCCGGGCGCCACCAGGATCGCGGCGGGCGCTTCGAACGGCCGGGTCGCCGTCTCGTACACCATCTCGCCGCCGCCGCGCTCGATCAGCAGGATCTGGAACAGGTTGCGGTGCCGATGCGCCAGGATGGTCCAGTCGTGCAGCGCGGAACGCGAACCGATGGTCTCGACGTGAATGAAATCGAACGCCTGGTCGTCCGGCGGATCGCCGTAGAGATGAAACAACGGCAGCGCGGGTTCGGACGGCATGGTCCCGAGCATAGGCCCGGGAAAGGGCGATGCAAATGCGCCGGTGATGCCCTGGGGACAAGCAATGGTCCGCCCCTCGGGGCGCTGTTATGACGTTGAAAAATTTGCTTCTCTGAGCCCCAGGCGTGCCGCGGTTCGGCAGCTTCACCGCCGCCAACCCGACCGGGTCTACGATGCGGGCCCGGCTCGCGCTCGGTGGCGTGCCGAGCGGAACTTTCACGGCAGGATTCGCAGATGGAATATTTTCTTCAGCAGCTCATCAACGGACTGACGCTCGGCTCGATCTACGGCCTGATCGCCATCGGCTATACGATGGTCTACGGCATCATCGGCATGATCAATTTCGCCCATGGCGACGTGTTCATGGTCGGCGCCTTCCTGGCCCTCATCGCCTTCCTGATGCTCGTTGCGCTGGGCGTGACCGCGGTGCCGCTGGCGTTGTTCCTGGTGCTGCTGATCGCGATGGCGCTGACCGCGCTCTACGGCTGGACGGTGGAGCGCATGGCCTATCGGCCGCTGCGGCATTCGTTCCGGCTCGCTCCGCTGATTTCCGCGATCGGAATGTCGATCGTGCTGCAGAACTACGTGCAGATCGTGCAAGGCGCGCGGGTCAAGCCGCTGCCGCCGCTGATCCAAGGCGGCTACACCCTGCTCGATCGCAACGGCTTCGCGGTCGGCCTGTCCAACGTCCAGATCGCGATCGTGGTGATCACGCTGGTGCTGATGCTGGTGTTTTCCTGGCTGGTGGCGAAGACGCGGCTGGGGCGCGATATGCGCGCCTGCGAGCAGGACCTCAAGATGGCATCGCTGGTCGGCGTCGACATCGATCGCACCATCTCGCTCACCTTCGTGATCGGCGCGGCACTCGCCGCCGTCGCCGGCATCATGGACCTGCTCTATTACGGCGTGATCGATTTCTACATCGGCTTCGTCGCCGGCGTGAAGGCGTTCACGGCGGCGGTGCTCGGCGGCATCGGCTCGCTGCCCGGCGCGATGGTCGGCGGCCTGCTCATCGGACTGATCGAGACGTTCTGGTCGGCTTATTTCTCGATCGAGTACAAGGACGTCGCCGCCTTCTCGGTCCTGGTGATCGTGCTGATCTTCCTGCCGACCGGCATTCTGGGTCGCCCGGAAATCGAGAAAGTGTGAAGGGAGCCGGATCATTCGCGTCAAGCCCGTTCTCGATCTTAGAGCCGCGCTCAAGAACGCGCTCATCGCCGCGGCCACCGCGTTCGGGCTGTTTTCGCTGTTGATCGGCATCCGCACCGACCAGGGCCCGTCGGGCGGCCTAGAGCTCACCCCGCGGTTCGGCACGCTCGGCATCCTGGTCGCGATCGCATTCGTCGGCGGGTTGCTGCGGGGGATCTTGTTCGGCGAGCGCCGGGTCCATATCGCCCCGCGGCTTCCCGCGGCTGCGACCGCGGTTCTCGACCGCATCGGCCGCATGTTTGCTCCGGCGCTGATGGCCTTCGCGCTCGCAGTGCCGATCCTGTTCTATCACGACCGCTACATTCTCGATCTCAGCATCCAGATCCTGACCTACGTGATGCTCGGCTGGGGGCTGAACATCGTGGTCGGGCTCGCCGGACTGCTCGATCTCGGCTACGTGGCGTTCTACGCGGTGGGCGCCTATTCGTATGCCTTGATCGCCACCAATTTCGGCTTGTCGTTCTGGATGTGTTTGCCGATCTCCGGGATTCTCGCCTGCTTCTGGGGCGTCCTGCTCGGCTTTCCGGTGCTGCGGCTGCGCGGCGATTATCTCGCCATCGTGACCCTGGCGTTCGGCGAGATCATTCGCTTGGTGCTGATCAACTGGCAGAGCGTCACCGGCGGTCCCAACGGCGTCCCCGGGATTCCCCGCCCCTCGTTCTTCGGTATTCCGTTCAATGCCGAGGAGAACGGCTTTGCGGCGACCTTCGGGCTCGAATATTCGCCCACCTACCGCATCGTGTTCCTGTTCTACGTGATCCTGGCGCTGGCGCTCGTGACCAATTGGGTGACGATCCGCCTGCGGCGGCTGCCGATCGGCCGGGCCTGGGAGGCGCTGCGCGAGGACGAGATCGCCTGCCGTTCGCTCGGCATCAACACCACCAATGTGAAGCTCACGGCGTTCGCGATGGGGGCGATGTTCGGCGGGTTTGCCGGCTCGTTCTTCGCGACGCGCCAGGGCTTCATCAGCCCGGAATCCTTCTCGTTCTCGGAATCCGCCCTCGTGCTCGCGATCGTGGTGCTCGGCGGCATGGGGTCCCAGCTCGGCGTGGTGATCGCGGCCACGGTGATGCTGGGCGGCTTCGAGCTGTTCCGCGAGTTCGCCCAGTACCGCATGCTGGTGTTCGGGCTCGCCATGGTGGCGATCATGGTATGGCGGCCCCGGGGGCTGATTGCGACGAGAAGTCCCTCGGTGTTCCTCGCGCGCCGGAAGGCAATAGAGCCCGGTCTGGCCCGGGAGGGACCCGGATGAACGCCGCGGCCGACCTGATCCTCGAAGTCGAGCATCTGTCGATGCGGTTCGGCGGGCTGCTCGCGGTTGCGGACCTGAGTTTTTCGGCGAGACGGGGCGAGATCACCGCGCTGATCGGACCCAACGGCGCCGGCAAGACCACGGTCTTCAACTGCATCACCGGTTTTTATCGGCCGAGCGCCGGCATGATGCGGCTCGTCCATGCCGACGGCGCGACGTTCCTGCTGGAGCGCCAGCTCGATTTCCGCATCTCCAAACGTGCCAAGGTCGCGCGGACGTTTCAGAACATCCGGTTGTTCCCGGGAATGACGGTGCTGGAGAACCTGCTGGTCGCCCAGCACAAGCCGTTGATGAAGGCTTCGGGCTTCACCTTTCTCGGCCTGTTCGGCATTCCCGTCTATGCGCGCGCCGAAAGCGCCGCGATCGACAAGGCAAGCTATTGGCTTGATCGCATCGGCCTGTTGCGGCGCGCCGACGATCCCGCGGGCGACCTGCCATACGGCCAGCAGCGCCGGCTCGAAGTGGCGCGGGCGATGTGCACTGAGCCGGTGCTGCTGTGCCTCGACGAGCCGGCCGCGGGGCTCAACGTGCGCGAGAGCGCCGAGCTCAACGAGCTGCTGCTCTTCATCCGCGCCGAGCACAAGGTTTCCGTTCTGCTGATCGAGCACGACATGTCGGTCGTGATGAGCATCTCCGACCACGTGATCGTGCTCGACTACGGGGTCAAGATCGCCGACGGCTCGCCCGAGGAAGTGCGCAACGATTCCAAGGTGATCGCCGCCTATCTGGGCGTCGAGGATGAAGAGGTCGAGCAGGTGGAAGCGGAGGTCGGCCTGTGAGCGCCGCTTCCGCACCTGCCGCCGAGGCGGTGCAAACTTCCGAGCCGCTGCTCGGGCTGCGCGGGGTGAAGGCCTATTACGGCAGCATCATCGCGCTCAAGGGCGTGGACATCGACGTCTACGACGGCGAGATCGTAGCGCTGATCGGCGCCAACGGCGCCGGCAAATCCACGCTGATGATGACGATCTTCGGCAACCCGCGCGCGCGCGCGGGCCGGATCGTGTTCGCTGGCCGCGACATCACCGATCTGCCGACCCATGAGATCGCGCACTTGCGCATCGCGCAGGCGCCGGAGGGGCGCCGCATCTTTGCGCGGATGAGCGTGCTCGAGAACCTGCAGATGGGAGCCACGACCGCCGAGCCCGCGCATTTTGCCGAGGATCTCGAGCGCGTGTTCGCGCTGTTTCCCCGCCTCAAGGAGCGGCTGCATCAGCGCGGCGGCACACTTTCGGGCGGCGAGCAGCAGATGCTGGCGATTGCCCGGGCGCTGATGGCGCGCCCACGCCTGCTGCTGCTCGACGAGCCCTCGCTCGGCCTCGCCCCGGTCCTGGTCAAGCAGATCTTCGATGCCATTCGCCAGCTCAACCGCCGCGAAAAGCTCACCGTGTTCCTGGTCGAGCAGAACGCATTCCATGCGCTCAAGCTCGCGAACCGCGGCTATGTCATGGTCAACGGCCTGATCACGCTGACCGGCACCGGCCGGGAGCTGTTGCGGCGGCCGGAAGTCCGCTCCGCCTATCTCGAGGGCGGGCGCGCCTGAGGATGGGGCGATGGAAGACCTCTATGCGCTGGAATCCTGGCCCGAGATCCTGTTCGTCACCGGGATTCTCGGCGGCGGGGCGGCTTGGCGCGCCGGCCGGGCCATTGCCGGCACGTGGCGGCCGGCTTGGCACGTCGTGGGCTACATGGCGCTGCTCGGCGCCGCACTCCGCTTCGTCCATTTCGCCTTGTTCGACGCGGAGCTGCTCTCGCCCTCGTCGTATCTCGCCGACACGCTCTACGTGATCCTGGTCGGGTGCCTCGCCTGGCGGGTGACCCGGGCGGGCCAAATGGCGCGGCAATATCCATGGCTTTACGAGCGCACCGGTCCTTTGACGTGGCGCGAGCGCCCGGGAGCCGGCGGCAAGCCGGGCCAGGATGTCGCGAAAATAGGATGACATCGCCGAAAAACCGGAGAAAATGGCGCAGGTTCTCGAGGTCCTTTCATTCCAGGGAGAGAAGCATGAAAAACCTGCGGCTTGCCGGCCTCGTATTCGCCGCCAGCATGGCGCTTGCGGGCACTGCGTTCGCACAGGACACCATCACGATCGGCGTGGCCGGCCCGATGACCGGCCAATATGCCTCGTTCGGGCAGCAGCTCAAGAACGGCGCCGACATGGCGCTTGCCGATATCAATGCGGCGGGCGGCGTGATGGGCAAGAAGCTCGCCATCGAGATCGGCGACGATGCCTGCGATCCCAAGCAGGCCCGTGCGGTGGGCGAGAAATTTGCCGGCATGAAGGTGCCCTTCGTGGCCGGGCACTATTGCTCGTCGTCCTCGATCCCGGCGTCGGAGGCCTATGCCGAAGGCAACGTGCTGCAGATCACCCCGGCCTCGACCAATCCGACGTTCACGGACCGCGGGCTATGGAACACGTTCCGGGTCTGCGGCCGCGACGACCAGCAGGGCGCGGTCGCCGGCAATTTCATCGCCAAGAACTACAAGGGCAAGAATATCGCGATCCTTCAGGACAAATCGACCTACGGCAAAGGCTTGGCGGACGAGACCAAGAAGTCGCTCAACAAGGCCGGCGTGAAGGAAAAGGTCTACGAGGCCTACACGCAGGGCGACAAGGACTTCAACGCGCTGGTATCGAAGCTCAAGGCGGCGTCGATCGACGTGGTCTACGTCGGCGGCTATCACACCGAGGCGGGGCTGATCCTGCGCCAGATGCGCGACCAGGGCATGAAGGCACAGATGATCTCCGGCGACGCCATCGCGACCAATGAGTTCTGGTCGATCACCGGGCCGGCCGGCGAGGGCATGCTGTTCACGTTCGGGCCCGACCCGCGCAAGAAGCCGACCGCCGCCGCGGTGGTCAAGAAGTTCAAGGACAAGGGCATCGATCCCGAGGGCTACACGCTCTACACCTATGCGGCGATCCAGGAATGGGTGGAGGCGGTCAAGAAGACCGGCTCGACCGACGCCAAGAAGGTCGCGGCCGCGCTCAAGGCCGGCACCTGGGACACGGTGTTGGGAAAAATCTCCTACGACTCCAAGGGCGATATCAAGATCGTCGACTACGTCGTCTACAAATGGAACAAGGACGGCAACTATACCGAGCTCTCCGGCCCGCCGTCGTGACGCTTGCTCCCTTCACCTCCCCCGCTTGCGGGGAGGTCGGCGCGTGCGCCTGCGCACGAGCCGGGAGGGGACAAATTGGCGTGCGTCCTCTAAGAAGAACCCCCTCCCCATCCCTCCCCCGCAAGCGGGAGAGGGAGGAGGATTTGGCTCACGCTTCGCAAATTATTGATCCATCGAGCCCACTCACCCGATCCTTCCCAGCGCCGGGAACGCCTCGAGCAGCCAATAGCTCGCCTGGTTGATGGAGCCGGTCAGGAAGGCGATGCCGGTCAGCACCAGCAGGCCGCCCATGGCCTTCTCGACCGCGGCAAGATGCGCGCGGAACCGGGCCAGAAACGCCGCGAACGGCTCGATCGCCAGCGCCGCCAGGATGAAGGGAATGCCGAGCCCGAGCGAATAGACCGCGAGCAGGCCGGCACCCTTGGCAAGCGTCGCCTCCGAGGCCGCAACCGCGAGGATCGCCGCGAGAATCGGGCCGATGCACGGCGTCCACCCGAACGCGAAGGCAAGCCCCATCGCGTAGGCGCCCCATAGGCCGACCGGCTTTCCCATCGCGGTACGCTTCTCGCGCATCAGCCACGCGATGCGGGTGAGGCCGAGGAAATGCAGCCCCATGACGATGATGGCGATACCGGCGAGGATCGCGAGCTCCGCCGAATAGGCGCGGACGAGCCCGCCCAGCACGCTCGCTCCGGCGCCCAGCACGATGAACACCGTGGAGAAGCCCAGCACGAACAATGCGGCGGCGACGACGGTATCGCGTCGGACGGAGACTTCCGGCTCGGCATCTTCCAGGCGCTCGAGCGATGTCCCCGCCAAATACACGAGATAGGGCGGGACCAGCGGCAGGACGCAGGGCGACAGGAAGCTCAAAGTTCCGGCCGCCAGCGCGGCCGCAAGGGAGACGTCGGAAGCCATGGCGGGCTAGATGCGCCGGCAATAGCCGGCGAAGCAAGCCCGCTCGCCCACCTTCGCCGGGATGTGATCGCCGCAGCCGGAATTCCTTGTCCGACTCGGGCTTGCCGGCGCTTCCTAAATTGACCTCGAACGTGAAATCGTCTCCGCTTCCGGATGGGGAAAAGGATTTCACGCGTGCGCAACCTCCTGACCGATGTCGAGGGCGTTTTGGTCGGCCATGCGCACGATCCGCGCCTGGGGTCGGGTGCGACCGCAATCGTGTTCGATAAGCCCGCGGTCGCATCGATCGACGTGCGCGGCGGCGGCCCCGGGACCCACGAGACCGACCTGCTCGATCCGGCGATGACGGTCGAGCAGATCGATGCCATCGCGCTCTCCGGCGGCTCGGCCTTCGGGCTCGAAGCCGCTTCCGGCATTCAAGCCTGGATGCGCGAGCACGGCCGCGGCTTCGCGATCCGCGAAGCGCGGATACCGATTGTGCCGGGCGCCGTCCTGTTCGATCTGCTCGCCGGTGGCGACAAGAACTGGGGCCGCTACTCGCCTTACCGCGATCTGGGCTATACGGCGGCCGCGGCGGCGGCCAAGGACTTCGCGCTCGGCAGCGTCGGTGCCGGGCTCGGGGCGACCACGGTGAACCTCAAGGGCGGCCTCGGTTCGGCGTCCGCGGTCGCGAGCGGCGGCCACATCGTGGGCGCGCTCGCGGCGGTCAATCCGACCGGCAGCGTCGTGGCGGGCGACGGGCCGTGGTTTTGGGCGGCGCCGCTCGAACTGGATGGCGAGTTCGGAGGCTTGGGCTGGCCGTCCCAACTCCCGCCAGCGGCGCTGGTCCCGCGGACCAAGGCGTCGGCGCTCGAGAGCACGACGCCCGCCGTCGTTGCGACCGATGCCGCGCTCAGCAAGGCGCAGGTTTGGCGGCTCGCCGTCATGGCGCAGACCGGAATGGCGCGGGCGATCTATCCGGTGCACACCCCGCTCGACGGCGACGTCGTGTTCGCGGTCGCTACCGGCCGCAAGCCGCTCGGCGATCCGTTCATCGCAATGGCCGAACTCGGCGCGATTGCGGCCAATACGCTGGCCCGGGCAATCGCGCGCGCGGTGTTCGAAGCGACGCCCCTGCCCTTCCCGGGCGCGCTGCCGAGCTGGCGGCAGAAATTCGGCAAGTGAGGTCGTAGCGGGATGCTCCGATCACCCGAAGCGCTCCGCCGAGAACGGCGCCGGATCCATCACGGGCGTCGCGCCGGTCATCATCTCGGCGATGAGCCGCCCGGTGATGGGACCGAGCGTGAGGCCGTAGTGGCCATGGCCGTAGCAAAGCCATAGACCGGGCTGCCCCGGCGCACGGCCCACGACCGGCCGCGAATCCGCAAAGCACGGCCGGCTGCCGAGCCACGGTTGCCCTTCGACCGGTTCCCCGAGCGGAAACAGATTCTTTGCGGCAGGCATCACGCGCTCGAGCTGCACCGGGGTCGGCGGCGCGTCGCGGTCGGCGAACTCTGCGCCGGTCGTGAGCCGGATGCCCTGCTCCATCGGCGCCAGCGCATAGCCGTTCTCAGGGTCGACCACCGGCCGCGTCAGACCGGCGTTGCCGCGCGGCCGGAAGTGGCGGTGATAGCCGCGCTTGATCGCAAGCGGTAGGCGAATGCCGAGCGGCTCGAGGACATCCGGCGCCCAGGGGCCCAGTGCGATCACCACCTGGGAGGCATCGACCGGCCCCTCGCCGGTTTCCACCCGCCAGGTTCCATCCGCGCGATGCAGCGAGCGCGCGTCGCCTTTCACCACGACGCCGCCGAGCGCCGCAAACCGCGCCGCATAGGCGCGGGTGACGGCGAGCGGGTCCGAGACGCTGGCGATGTCGGGCCAGTGGATCGCATGGCGGAATACCGGATTAAGACTCGGCTCGAGCGCGCGCGCCGCCTCGGCATCGAGCTTCAGCGCTCTCACCCCCAGCGTGGCGCCGAGCTCGAGCTCCGGCTCGAGCGCGACCAAGCCGCGGTCGCTGCGGTAGATCGAGATCCAGCCGTCCTTGTGGAGATAGCGCTCGGCCCCGGATTCGCGCAGCAACACCTCGTGCTCGCCGAGCGCACGTGCAAGCAACGGCCGCATGATCCGCGCCGTTTCGACAAGCTTCTCGGGTTTCGAGGCCGCCCGGAACGCAAGCAGCCACGGCGCGACCTTCGGCAGGAACGCAAGATGATAATTCGCCAACGGCGAGCGCTTGAAGGCGATGCGCAGCAACGCGCCGACATCATTGGGAAACGCCATCGGATAAACCCCGGCCCCGCCGATGACGCCGGCATTGCCGTAGGACGTCTCCTCGCCGGGATCGCGCCGGTCGACGAGCGCGATCGAAAGCCCGCGCTTGGCGAGCTGCAATGCGGTCGACGTGCCGACGATGCCGGCGCCGAGAACCATTACGTCCGTGCGTGCCATTGCGAGCCTCGTGTGGACCGCCCGAGCGGCGCGGCTGAAGCATGGCAGGTACCAACCCCGGAGAGGCTTCTCAACCCCGTCGTTCGCCGCTACTCGTCGCGCCCTCGTTTCCGCTCCCGGCCCGGAACCTCAGCCGATGCGTCTGCTCGATCTCCCGGCGGCCGCGCTCGCTTTTCTCGGGCGCCACGGCACCCGCGCGGTCGCGGTCTCGATCTTTCTCGGCCTGGCGGTGCCGCCACTTGCGGCCGTGTTCAAGCCGGTCGTCCCCGAGGCGATCTTTCTCCTGCTGATGCTCGCCTTCCTCAGGGTCGACGCGCGGGAGCTGCGCGCGCATTTCGCCGAGCCCGGTCTCGTGGTGCTGGCGACCGCTTGGATCATGCTGGCGGTGCCGGCAGCGCTCGGCATGGTTTTTCTGGCCATCGGCCTCCCCGAGCTCGCCCCCGACCTCTTCGTCGGACTCATGCTGCAAGCCTCCGCCCCGCCGATCATGGCGGCACCGGCCTTCGCGGCGCTCATGGGGCTCGAGGCGGCCTTGTCGCTTGCGACCCTCGTGCTGTGCATGGTCATCACGCCGCTCACCGCCGCGGCATTCGCCGAGATTTTCGTCGGCTCCGCACTCTCGCTGAAGCCGGTGGCGCTCGGGGCCCAGCTGCTGCTGATCCTGGCGGGCTCGGCGCTTGCCGCCACGATGATCCGGGCCGTTGCCGGAAACGCCTGGGTGGAGCGCCAGCGCCAGCGGATCGACGGGTTGAGCGTCGTCCTGCTGTTCGTCTTCGCCGTGGCCGTCATGGGCGGGGTCACCATCGGCTTCGTTGCCCAGCCGCTGTTCGTGATCGGCCTCGTCCTGCTGTCGTTCATGCTCGCGCTCGGCTTGACCGCGGTCACGACCCTGGTGTTTGCGCGCGCCGGCCGCGGGCGCGCGTTCGCGCTCGGGCTCGCCTGCGGCCATCGCAACCTCGGCCTGATGCTGGCCGCGACCGGCGGCGCGGTCCCCGATCTGACCTGGCTCTATTTCGGCATTGCCCAGTTCCCGATCTACCTCGTGCCCCAATTGCTCAAGCCGATTGCCCAGCATTTGCAGACGGATCGAGAAGGATTCGGCTAGTTCGCTCGAGCGCGGGCACAAGTCGCGTTGCCGGCATCCCTGCAGCGTGTTACCCGAAGCTCGCCCGGAGAATACGATGCGTCCGCTGCTTGTCGCTCCCTCGATCCTTTCCGCCGATTTCGCCAAGCTCGGCGAGGAGGTGCGCGCGGTGGAAGCCGCCGGCGCCGACTGGATCCACGTCGACGTGATGGACGGCCATTTCGTGCCGAACCTCACCATCGGGCCCGACGTGGTCAGAGCGCTGCGCCGCCACACCCCGAAAATCCTCGACGTGCATCTGATGATCGCGCCGGCCGATCCCTATCTTCAGGCCTTCGCCAATGCGGGGGCGGACCACATGATCGTCCATGCCGAGGCCGGCCCGCATCTGCATCGCTCGCTGCAGGCGGTGCGCGCGCTCGGCAAGAAACCCGGCGTATCGCTCAACCCCGCGACCCCGGAAAGCGCGATCGGCTACGTGCTCGATCTGGTGGACCTGATCCTGGTGATGTCGGTCAATCCCGGTTTCGGTGGCCAGAAGTTCATTCCCGCCGTCCTCGACAAGATCCGGGCGATCCGGCAGATGGTCGCGGGGCGCAACATCGACATCGAGGTCGACGGCGGCATCACGGCCGAGACCGCCGGCAGCGTCGCGGCGGCCGGCGCCAATGTGCTGGTCGCCGGCTCCGCGATCTTCAAGAATACCAAGCCCGACGGCTATCGCGCCAAAATCGCGGCGATCCGCAACGCTGCGGCGATGGCGCGCGGCGAGGCGGCGTGAAAGGCGCGGCGATGATCCCGCGCTACACCAGGCCGCAAATGGCCGAGATCTGGACGGCCGAGACCCGGTTCCGCATCTGGTTCGAGATCGAGGCGCATGCCGCCGACGCCATGGCCGAGCTCGGGCTGATCCCGAAGACCGCAGCCAAGGCCATCTGGGACAAGGGGCGCAATGCCCGCTTCGACGTCGAGCGCATCGAGGCGATCGAGCGCGAGGTCAAGCACGACGTCATCGCGTTCCTCACGCATCTCGCCGAGATCGTCGGCCCGGATGCCCGCTTCGTGCATCAGGGGCTGACCTCCTCCGACGTGCTCGACACCTGCTTCAACGTCCAGCTCGTGCGCGCCGCCGATCTCTTGATCGCCGACGTGGATATCCTGCTCCAGGCGCTCAAACGCCGCGCCTTCGAGCACAAGCTCACGCCCACGATCGGCCGCTCCCACGGCATCCATGCCGAGCCAACCACCTTCGGGCTCAAGCTCGCCGGCTTCTTCGCGGAATTCGCGCGCGGCCGCGACCGGCTCGTGGCCGCCCGCAAGGAGGTCGCGACCTGCGCCATCTCCGGCGCGGTCGGGACCTTCGCGCAGGTCGATCCGCGCATCGAGGCGCACGTCGCCAAAGCCATGGGGCTCGCGGTCGAGCCGATCTCAACCCAGGTGATCCCGCGCGACCGCCACGCCATGTATTTCGCCACGCTCGGCGTGATCGGCGCATCGGTCGAGCGGCTCGCGACCGAGATCCGCCATCTGCAGCGCACCGAAGTGCTCGAAGCCGAGGAATATTTCTCGGAGGGCCAAAAGGGCTCTTCCGCCATGCCGCACAAGCGCAACCCGGTGCTCAGCGAGAATTTGACCGGGCTTGCCCGGGTGGTGCGCGCCTATGTGACGCCGGCGCTGGAGAACGTGGTGCTCTGGCACGAGCGCGATATTTCCCATTCCTCGGTCGAGCGCATGATCGGCCCGGACGCGACCGTCACGCTCGATTTCGCGCTCGCAAGGCTTGCCGGACTAATCGACAAGCTCGTGGTCTATCCGCAGAACATGCGAAAAAATCTCGACCGGCTCGGCGGGCTCATCCATTCCCAGCGCGTCATGCTCGCGCTCACGCAAAAGGGCGTCGCCCGCGAGCAGGCCTATCGGCTGGTCCAGCGCAACGCCATGAAGGCGTGGAACGGCGAAGGCGAGTTCGGCGCGCTGCTCGAGGCCGATCCCGATGTGCGCAAGCATCTCGGCAAGGCCGAGATCGCCGCGAGCTTCGATCTCGACGCCCACCTGCGCCACGTCGATACGATTTTTCAGCGCGTGTTCGGTGACCAGTCGACCGGAACCTATCCAATGTTCTCGCGAAAACCCAGGAAGATCAAGATCAGCGAAAAATGAATCTCGAACAAATAATCGGATTTTATGATTAGTCCGAATCGAAAGGCGCAACGCCAGCGGCTACCCAGGCATAGAGGAACGTGCCGAGCGCGACAGAAAGAAAAAGGAACCCATTCCGCAATGCCATATAGGCCGTTTCGTTCCTAAGGTGGCGAACGATACCTATGAGCTCATTTCGAGCTAGCGCCTGCGCGAAGTCTCGTTTTCGTTTAGATTTTGGAACCAGTAGCGTGCCAAAGCCATACGTTGGCAAGGTCCGCATGGCGCCAAGAGCAACGAAGCCGCCTGTCAGCGCGTAGAAAACCGAGAAAGCAATCGCAGCCCCGCACACAGTTCGGAGATTTTGTATATGGATGCGCTCAAGTAAGAGCGGCGATAGAGTGCCCACAACAGTTAACCCAAAGCTCAGCGACAGTGTCATTTTGAATGTCTTCTCGTCCATCGCCGCTCCTCGCTGGCGTTCCTCTTGAAGCCTCGTAGTAAGCTCCTTTTCGCTAAGTTTTTCATACTTTTGGGCTATTCCTGGTGGCGTCTTTGAGTTCGCTTCTCTAAGTCTTTTTCTCTTGTAGAAGAGATAATGACCGAAAGGAGCGAGTTCTTGTGTAAAGCGGCTTAATAACTTGGCGATGTTGGCGAGCCATTCCTTGCAGCTCACGTCACGTGCCCTCCTCTGGCGAGCCACAAAGCAATTTCATGATCGAGTTGCCGCGTAGGTGATAGCAGCCATCCCCACTCTCCGGTCGGATTTATCTCGATAAAGTGGATTCCTTCGTTATTCTCAATCATATCGATCCCTCCGAACGCGAGACCAAGTTCGGTCATTAGTTTATGACAGGCCGTTTCTACGGCCGGTGGTAGGATATACTCTTCGTATTGCAGCTCGGCTTTGGGAATCTTCCGCCAATCGCCATCAATAGGGTTCCCATTACGGAGTATCCGCACGGCATGAATGCTATTCCCAATCACAGTGACCCGGAGATCCGCTCCTTTGGCTAACAGGCGCTGGGCAATAATGGGCGCCCGACGAAGAGAGTCCTCATCTAATTCGGTTCTGTTAGTGATCAAACTGTAGGTAAATATAGAATCGTTTCCGTCTCTTAAGAGAACTCCGTCAAGTGCCTTTGCTACGAATGGTTCCGAAAAGATTCGGAACGCGGCCGCATCGTTACCCACCCGGGTAGGCGCAACTTGAAAACCCGCCCTTTGAGCCAATGCAAGCTGGTACGGTTTTATTTCTGCCTGAAATGTTTCTCTCGGGTGATTCATCCATGCCGCACTCTGAAATATCGTGAGCGCTCGGACGAAAGCCATCCATTGTGGCCGTTCCAGCTGGGTAGGCAGGTCCAGAGGCTCGGCGGGTACGTTCCTCAGGAACACCGGCTGCCGATACCAAACCGAGCGTACCTCAGGCGTGATTTCCCACCGGCGCTCATCGTCGGCGACGCGGAGGGTCGGGCCCAACGGGTCAAGAGTAACACGTAGATACGGCAGCTGCTCGCGATTGAGCCTCAGAAACGGTGTCCCAAGCTCCTTAAGGCGCAGACAGACGAGATCGCTTGCGAAATCATAAAGGCCTGCGAGAATAAGTATCTCGGGCCTCATTCCCCTTTCTGATCCTCGCCTGTCTCAATATCAAACTTTTTTGTGACAGGCGCCCCCCAGCCTCCTCCGGAAAGCGATGCGAGAGGTTCACCATCTAAACTCCAATATCCCGCAGGGATATCATACACTGCGCGGGATGGAAGTTCAGGAATCTCCTTATGCGGTTTTCGTGTCCCGGCACGAATAAGGATGTGGTCAAGCATGTACTCGGCTCCTTCTCGGGTTCTGCGAGTGAGTAAAATGGTACGCGCGACACGCGTACTCGGCAAGGCTTGAACTCCCCCGGAGCGCCCCAGGGTTGCCACCCGAGACCCAAACGAGCGGCGGACGGCGTTTACCGCCCGCTAAGCCTTCGCGGTCTAGGCATGGCCGGCGAAACGCGGGGGAGCACGCATGCGCAATGCACCGATCGAGTTCGGGATGCTGCCGGTCGCGTGCGCGCCGGGCCTCGCTCCCCATTCCGGCCATGATCCGGTTTCCATCTTGGCCGGCCAGTTCGCCGTGAAACGCATGATGTTCGCGCCCCGCATCCTCCTCTTCGATTCCGGTCTCGGCGGGCTCACGGTCTATCGCGAGATCGCCCGGGCGCGCCCCGACGCGCATTTGGTCTATATCGCCGACGACGCCGGCTTTCCCTATGGCGCGATCGAGCAGAGCCGCCTGATCGCGCGCGTGCTGGCTTTGCTGGAGCATCTGATCGAGGTCCACGATCCGGACCTCGTGGTCATCGCCTGCAACACCGCCTCGACCATCGTGCTGCCGAGCTTGCGGGCGCGCTTTGCGGTACCCTTCGTCGGCACCGTGCCGGCGATCAAGCCCGCCTGCGCCGCTTCGCGCACCAAGCGCGTGTCCGTGCTCGGCACGGAGACGACGGTTGAGCGCGAATACACCCGTGCGCTGATCCGGGAGTTCGCGGCGGGCTGCGAGGTGACCCTGGTCGGCTCGGCGCGGCTGGCAACTCTCGCGGAAACCGAGCTGCGCGGCTGCCCGGTCGAGGACGCGGCGATCGCCGCCGAACTCGCCCCCTGCTTCGTCGAGAACGCGGCGCGGACCGACACCGTCGTGCTCGCCTGCACCCATTATCCGCTGCTCCTCGACAGACTCGAGCGGCTTGCAACCTGGCCGGTCCGGTTCATCGATCCGGCCCCGGCAATCGCGCGGCGCGTGGTCGATCTCCTCGGTCCGGCCGAGGCGCGCGCGCCCTCCCCGGCCGCGACCGCGATCTTCACCTCCGGGCGCAACCTCTCGGCCGCGCTCATCGCCACGCTGTCGCGGTTCGGGATCGGCGAGATCGCCGCGCTCGAGGCGTTTGACACCCCTTCGCTTTCCGCCTAGAACCCCGCACGTTGCGGGCCCGCAAAACGGGCCCGCACGACGTTTCGCGACCCACGGCGGCATCTTGCGCTTTTAAGGCGCCGCCTGTCGGCCGGAAGCTCGGCTTTCGGCAGAGGAGGGCGCGATCCTCGAAATTTTCGAACCGGCGCCCAGCGCCGCATGAGGACGCGAATGACCAAGCGCAATGAATCGAAATACAAGCTCGACCGCCGCATGGGGCAGAACATCTGGGGCCGCCCCAAGAGCCCGGTGAATCGCCGCGAGTACGGTCCCGGCCAGCACGGCCAGCGCCGCAAGGGCAAGCTCTCCGACTACGGCGTGCAGCTGCGCGCCAAGCAGAAGCTGCGCGGCTATTACGGCAACATCTCCGAGCGGCAGTTCCGCGGCATCTATGAGGAGGCGATCCGGATGAAGGGCGATTCCGGCGCACACCTGATCGGGCTGCTGGAGCGGCGACTCGACGCCGTCATCTATCGGGCGAAATTCGTGCCGACCGTGTTCGCCGCCCGGCAGTTCGTCAGTCACGGCCACGTCAAGGTCAACGGCCGGCGCGTGACCATTCCGAGCTTCCGGGTCAAGCCCGGCGACGTGGTCGAAGTGCGGGAAAAATCCAAGCAACTCGCCGCTGTCATCGAGGCGACCGGATTGCAGGAGCGCGACGTGCCCGACTACATCGAGGTCGACCATCACAAGATGGTAGCGAAGCTCGCCCGCATTCCGCTGCTCAACGAGATCCCCTACCCGGTGATGATGGAGCCGCACCTCGTCGTCGAGTACTACTCGCGCTGACATTTTCCGCGCGAATGCCGAAGCACGAAGGCCGCCCTGGGGCGGCCTTTTGCTCTTCCCTCCCCTTCAGGGGAGGGTCGCCGGCGAAGCCGCGGGGTGGGGTGGGCGCGCCCCCACCGGATCGCGCGATCGACCTCCCCTCCCGGGAGGTATTTACGCCGTCGCCCGGTCCTTGACCGGAACGCCCTTATCCTTGAACAGGGTCTGCAGCTCGCCCGCCTGGAACATCTCGCGGATGATGTCGCAGCCGCCCACGAACTCGCCCTTCACGTAGAGCTGCGGGATGGTCGGCCATTGCGCGTAGGCCTTGATGCCCTGGCGCAGGTCGTCGGATTCCAGCACGTTGACGCCCTTATAGGGCACGCCGAGGTAATCCAGGATCTGCACCACCTGGCCGGAGAACCCGCATTGCGGGAACTGCGGGGTGCCCTTCATGAACACCACCACGTCGTTGCTCTTGACCTCGTTGGCGATGAACTGCTCGATGCCCATGGATCCTGATCCTCGTTGCGCCGGGCCCTCATCGGCGAATCCCGGCCTTCGGTTACTGGCCTATATGTAGCGCAGGAGCGCGCCCTCGCCCAGGGGTGGCCCCATCACCTCTGCGGCACCCCGGTCTGCAGCGCCAGCGCGTGGAGCGCGCCGCCCATCTGCCCCTGCAGCGCCTCGTACACCAGCTGATGCTGCTCGACCCGCGACTTGCCGCGGAAAGATTCGGCGATCACGGTCGCGGCATAATGATCGCCGTCGCCGGCGAGGTCGCGGATGGTGACCTCGGCGTCCGGAATGCGGCTCTTGATCAGCCGCTCGATCTCGCCGGCATGCATCGGCATCGCGAGGCTCACTCCTGGTGCCCGCCGACCATATAGGCCGCCGGCGAGACAAAAAATCAGCGGAATCAATATGCGCTCAGACTCGCCGCCGCAAGAACGTACAGCTGAATGGCCGAAACCGTAAGCACCTCGAGAGTTCGAGCAGAGCCTTCCACGGTCTCTCGCATGGGGGGCCCCGGTCCAATGGTGACCGGGGCTCAGCCGCTTTTTTCACCGCTCTCGGTCAGGCCGACTTGATGTTCGCAAGATAGATGTCGGTGACCACGTCGCGAAAGAACTGGCCGGGCGAACCGACCGGAGAATTGGTCAGCACCGCCAGTTCCATGTCTTGCGGCAGGAAGTACGTAAGGCTCTGTTCGATGTGGCCGCCGCCGTCGCCCCATGCGCCGTTCTTGTTATAGAGCGTGCCTAGCGGGGTGGACATCCGCACGTCGATGCCGAAACCGTTGTCGAGCATCGTTTGCGCCTGTGTTGTGCTCATGATGGTCCCCTTCCGGCGAAAGGTGCCCGCGATGTCGAGCAGGTCGTCGACCGACATATGCCAGCCGGCGCCGCCGCTCATGCTGGAGAGGTCGCCCGAGTTCCAACCGTTTCCGCTGACCGGGAAGCCGTAGGCCAGGGCGTCGAGCGCCGGGTGGTCGAAGCCGGGCCCAGACACGCCGGCGGGCTTGAAGATCTGCTCGCGAACATATTGTGCGTAGGACTGGATCGTGACGAAGTCCCAGACCAGGTCGTTCGAGTTCGGAATCGATGGCAGGTCGAAGTTGGTGCCCGGCGAGATATTGCCGTTGATCGTGGTGATAAGGATGCGGCACAAGCCGAAGTTCATGTTCTGATACCAATATTGGCCGAGATGCGTAACCCCCGCAGCGACCTGCGATTTCATGAAGCCGTAGTCGGAAGCCGAGTCCTTCACGTTGTAGTCGAGCCCGGAAGTATGGGTCATCAGGTGCCGGAACGTGATCTTGTCAGCGTTTGGCCCCTTCGCCCAATAGCTGGGCAGGTAATGGATGATCGGGGTATCGTAAGAGAGGTTCTTGTCATTGAGCAGCTTGGTCATGGCGATGCCGGTAACAAGCTTGCTGCAACTCGCAATGTGCATTCGCACATCGGGCGTCCAGCCCTCTCCTCCATCGGCCGGTGTCTTGGCCCAATTCCATTGAAGCGTGTAGATGGTGGTCCCGTTCTGCCGGAGCCGCATCACATAGCCGGCGACGGAATCCTTCAGTGTCGCGTGCAGCGCCTTGCCAAAGCCCTCCACGTCGAAACGGTAGCTCGGCGCTTTGGGAAATTTGAACTCCGGATGTGGCGTGCCTTCGTGCAGACCCGCGCTGGAGATAACCCCCACTATGTTCGGCGGCCGGGTTACGTGCGCGCGTAGCGCCGCCTCGTTGATCGTCAGGTTGCGGATGCCCGACAAGTTCATCGCTGTTACCTGATTCTGTGCCATCGGCGTTTCCTTTCTGATCCCAGTTTGGTTCACTCGGGGCTAGGAACTCTAAAAGGCCATGCCCCGGCGATTAGTCGATGAATTCCACTTGCCGGCGGTCGAGTTCCGTTCCTGCTCGTGGATTTTTGATTTTACTCGCTTAACTTGCATCGGGTTGTGAGGTGCCTCACACTGCGCCTGTTAATTGCAAGGTCATTGCAGCGGCGCGATGCCGATGCGGGTCGGATAGTTCGAATGACTGACGCCGAGCCGCAGTAGCGGCGGATCGTGCAAACCGTCGGCCCGACCTGCTAATGCGCGCCGGCCATATAGGTCGGCAGAAAGCCCTCGAACCGCTCGGCGAGCGCCGCAAGCGGCATGGGGCGCTCGCCCGGCAACGTCAACGTATTGCCGGCGGTCGAGCCGATGCGCCGCACAGGGATGTCGGCGGCCTTGCATCGTGCCACGATCGCTTCGGCCTCGCTCGGCTTCGCGCTGATCACGTAACGGGCCTGGTCCTCGCCGAACCAGAATGCGTGCGCTGCCATCCCCATCGGCTCGCCATAGAGCCGCGCGCCGATGCCGGACGCCATGGCCATCTCGGCGATCGCCACCAACAGCCCGCCGTCGGAAACGTCGTGAACGGCGCTGAGGAGCCCCTCGCCGATCAGCGCCCGCACGAACTCGCCGTTGCGCCGCTCGAGTGCGAGATCGACCGGCGGCGGCGCGCCTTCCTCGCGCCCGGCGATCTCGCGCAAATACATCGATTGCCCCAGCCAGCCCTTGGTCTCGCCGATCAACAGGACGAGCTCGCCCGCGGACTTGAAGGCGAGGCTCGCGGATTTCCGGAAATCCTCGAGCAGGCCGACGCCGCCGATGGTCGGGGTCGGCAGGATCGCGTGGCCGTTGGTCTCGTTGTAGAGGCTGACGTTGCCGGACACGACTGGGAAATCCAGCGCCTCCGCGGCTTCGGCGATGCCGCGGATCGCGCCGACGAGCTGGCCCATGATCTCCGGGCGCTCTGGATTGCCGAAATTGAGGTTGTCGGTCAGCGCCAGCGGCTTGGCACCGACCGCGGTGAGATTGCGCCAGGCTTCCGCCACCGCCTGCTTGCCGCCCTCGAACGGGTCGGCCTCGCAATAGCGCGGCGTCACGTCGGTGGTGAGCGCGACGCCCTTGGGACCTTCCTCGATGCGCAGCACGGCGGCGTCCCCGCCCGGCCGCTGCACCGTGTTGCCGAGGATGATGTGATCGTATTGCTCGAAAACCCAGCGCTTCGAGCACAGATCCGGCGAGCCGATCAGTTTCTCCAGCGCATCGGCCAGCGATGCGGGTGCGGGAACCTGCCCGGGCGCGACGACGGGCTGCTTCGCGGGCTCGGCGAACGGACGGTGATAGACCGGGGCTTCGTCGCCGAGCTCCTTGATCGGCAGGTCGGCCATCACCTGGCCGCCGAAGCGAACGATGAAGCGCTTGGTCGACGTGGTCTCGCCGATGACCGCGAAATCCAATCCCCATTTGCGAAAAATTTCCTCGGCCTCGGCTTCCTTCTCCGGCTTGAGCACCATGAGCATGCGCTCCTGGCTCTCCGAGAGCATCATTTCGTAGGCGCTCATTCCGGTTTCGCGGCACGGGACCTTGTCGAGGTCGAGCGTCACGCCGAGGTCGCCCTTGGCTCCCATCTCCGCGGCCGAGCAGGTCAGCCCTGCCGCGCCCATGTCCTGGATCGCGACGACGCAATCCTTCGCCATGATCTCGAGACACGCTTCGAGCAGCAGCTTTTCCGAGAAGGGATCGCCGACCTGCACGGTCGGCCGCTTCTCTTCGGAATCCGCACCGAACTCGGCGGACGCCATGCTGGCGCCATGGATGCCGTCGCGGCCGGTCTTGGAGCCGAGATAAACGATCGGTTTCCCCACGCCCGTCGCCCTGGCGTAGAAGATCTTGTCCGCGGGCGCGAGGCCGACCGCCATGGCGTTGACCAGGCAATTGCCGTCGTAGCGCCGATGGAAGCCGACCGACCCGCCCACCGTCGGCACGCCGAAGGAATTGCCGTAGCCGCCGATGCCGGCGACCACCCCGGCGACGAGATGGCGGGTGCGCGGATGCGCCGGGTCGCCAAAGCGCAGCGAATTCAGGCACGCGATCGGGCGCGCGCCCATGGTGAACACGTCGCGCAGGATGCCGCCGACCCCGGTTGCGGCGCCCTGATAGGGCTCGATGTAGCTCGGATGGTTGTGGCTCTCCATCTTGAAGACGAGCGCAAGCCCGTCGCCGATGGCGATCACGCCGGCGTTCTCGCCGGGCCCCTGGATCACCCACGGCGCCTCGGTGGGCAGCGTCTTGAGATGAATCTTCGAGGATTTGTACGAGCAGTGCTCGTTCCACATCGCCGAAAAGATGCCGAGCTCGGTCAGCGTCGGCTCGCGGCCGATCAGTTCCAGGATGCGCGCGTATTCGTCGGGCGTGAGCCCGTGCTCGGCAACGAGCCCCGGCGTGATCTTCGGCTCATTGGGGAGCGCCGGTTCCGGAATCGCTGAGGCTTGGGCAGTCACACCGCTTCTCGATTGTGCGTTCGCGAATTAAATGTCTGGTCGTCCCGGGCCCGAGCGAAGCTCGGGAACCGGGATCCATGACCCCGGTCAGTGCGAGCTTGCGGGGATTCGTGTTCATGGATTCCGGCCCCGGCCTCCGCGGGGGCATGGTTCGCGGGCGGAGCCTGCCCCGGACCCGATCCGGAGCCCGCGCCCAGGAACGACGAGGTTAGAAGCTGGTTTGTCATCACGCGGCTTGCGCGAAATGCGCCGCCAGCCCGGCAAAAAACCCCCGCCCGTCGGTCGAGCCGATCGCGGATTCCACGTGGTTTTCCGGATGCGGCATCAATCCGAGCACATTGAGCTTCTCCGAGAGCACACCCGCGATGGCGTTGGTCGAACCATTGACGTTCCAGGCGTCGCTGCGTGAACCGTCCGGGGCCGTGTAGCGGAACAGCACCCGCCCTTCGTTCTCGAGCCGCGCGATCGTCGCCGGACTGGCGAAATAGCTGCCCTCCCCGTGCGCGATCGGCACGCGGATCACTTGGCCGGCATTGTAGCCGCGCGTGAACGGCGTGTCGGAGCGCTCGATGCGCAGGCACACTTCCCGGCACAGGAACTTGATCCCGGAATTGCGCAGCAACACGCCGGGCAGCAATTCCGCCTCGCAGAGAATCTGAAACCCGTTGCAGATGCCGATCGCGAGGCCCCCCCTGCGCACGTGGCCGCGCACCGCTTCCATGATCGGCGCGTGCGCCGCGATCGCGCCGCACCGCAGGTAATCCCCATAGGAAAATCCCCCGGGGAGCACGACCACATCGGTCCCCGCCGGCAGCTCGGTCTCGGCATGGAACACCATCGCGGGCTCGCGCCCAGCGATGAGCTTGAGGGCGCGGGCAACGTCGCGCTCGCGGTTCGAGCCGGGAAAAATGATGACGGCGGATTTCATGACCGAGGAATGCTTCCTCTCAAGGCAAATTGGCAACGAGCGTCCGCGGCAGCAAGGCCAGGATCGTCGCATCCGCCGCCGCGGCCGCAACCTCGCGATCGGCGATCAGGGTGGCAACCAGCGCGTCGCAGTTGTTGGCAACGACGAGCGAGACGGCGCGGCGGGACGGCGGGACGGCGCTCTCGATCGCAAACGAGCGTACCCGTCCCGACCTGCCGCCGAGCATGATCGCCCGTCCCGCTCCCAGCGGCCGCGAGGGACCACCAAAAAATTCGAAGTCGGTCATCCGATCGACTTCCGCATCATCCGCCACCCCTTGGAGGCAGTTGCAGAAGCCGCGCTTGACGCGGGCGAAGAGCCGCGCCTCCAGCCCGCAATCGGTATTCTCGCAACGGAACGCCTGCCCGGTGCCCCATTCGTCGAGCAGAAACGGCCAGCTCACTTCGGTCCAGGCCAGCTCCGGGTTGCCCGCTCCGGATCGAGCCGCAGATCCGGCAGCTCCGGCCAGGCCGATCAGCGAGAACGCCAGCATCAGGCGGGCCGCGCGCGCGAAAATCATCCCCCCACCTCGATGCGGTAATTCTCGATGATGGGATTGGCCAAAAGCTTCTCGGCGGCGTCTTTGAGCGCGGTCTCGGCGCGCCCGACATCCTCGCCTTCGAGCTCGATATCGAACACCTTGCCTTGGCGCACGCTGGCGACCCCGGCGATCCCCAGCGCCTTGAGTGCGCCTTCGATCGCCTTGCCCTGCGGGTCGAGCACACCGGATTTCAAGGTTACGGTGACGCGAGCCTTCATGCTGATTTGTCGGGTTCCTGTTCTACTGGATTAACGATTGTCGCCCTTGAGCGCCCGGTGAACGTCCTCGACCGACCAATGCGGCGACACATAGACGCGCCTTTCAGGTGGAAGTAAACGTTCCAGGATCTGAGGATCCGGTGCCGGCTTATACAGTTCCAATCCGATCACCGTTTCCACGCCTGCAAGATCTCCCATGGACACTTCCGTTCCGCCAGATGCGTGCAGGATGCTGAACAACGAAACACATCCGTCCGCAACGGCCGATGCAATTACATGCCCTATGCGACCATCCTCAAATTCGATGCGGACAGTACGGGCGCGACCCTCGCGTCCGGCGAAAAAAGCTCGAACGGGTTCACTATCCATATGAAATCTTGCCCCTGAAATCTGGAATGGAAAGGGCCACATCGCCGTGGCCACCGAGTCGACCGATAGCAGTCCTTCGAGATCGCGCGAACCGGAACCGCGGAGCCAAAGCACGGCTCGATCCAACTGGCCCGCCCGACAAGATTCACAGACGGCTTCACCCGTCGCATGCCAGCCAAGGTCCCTGAGCTTCCATCTCGGATCATGGCTGGCGATACGAGCGCCATGCTGGCCATCGCTCTCAAGCCACTCGGTGAAATAGGCCCCGCTTTTGTGCCATCGGCAATGGTCCTCGCCCGCGTACACAAACAGGGGAAAAAAGGCGCAGATCACCACCACAGCCAATACATGGCGTAAACGTGGTCCGGCCCTGCCCATGCGCGCCAATCTGCGAGAGCCCACGGGGGCCGCCCGGCCCCCGTGAGGTAAGCCTCGCACCCCGCTCAGCCCTTGACCAGGATCGGCCCCGTGCCTTGCGGGCGCTCGTTCTCGCTCATGACGCCGAGGCGCTTGGCGACTTCGGTGTAGGCCTCGAGCAGCCCGCCGAGGTCGCGGCGGAAGCGATCCTTGTCGAGTTTCTCGTTCGACTTGATGTCCCACAGCCGGCAGGAATCCGGCGAGATCTCGTCGGCGACGACGATGCGCATCATTTCGTTTTCCCACAGCCGGCCGCATTCCATCTTGAAATCGACCAGCCGGATGCCGACCCCGAGGAAGAGGCCGGACAGGAAATCGTTGACCCGGATGGCGAGCGCCATGATGTCGTCGATCTCCTGGGGCGTCGCCCAGCCGAAGGCGGTAATGTGCTCCTCCGATACCATCGGATCGCCGAGCGCGTCGTTCTTGTAATAGAACTCGATGATCGAGCGCGGCAGCTGAGTGCCTTCCTCGATGCCGAGCCGCTGGCTCAGCGAGCCGGCTGCGACATTTCGCACCACCACTTCCAGCGGGATGATCTCCACCTCCCGAATCAACTGCTCGCGCATGTTGAGCCGGCGGATGAAATGGGTCGGCACGCCGATATCGTTGAGGTGCTGGAACAGGTATTCCGAGATCCGGTTGTTGAGCACGCCCTTGCCTTCGATCACCTCATGCTTTTTCGCATTGAAGGCGGTCGCATCGTCCTTGAAATGCTGGATCAGCGTTCCCGGCTCGGGGCCCTCATAGAGGACCTTCGCCTTGCCTTCATAGATGCGGCGGCGGCGGCTCATCGGGGTGTACCGTGGCTTGAGGAAATCCATATGTTGCCGGGGCTCCAGTGGGGCTACGAGGTCCGCGGCGGAGGGACCGGGCGGCACGACTCAAGGGCTGCCTGCCCGACCGCTCGGGCAACCTAGCCGATGATCATCGGGAGCACAATCGCGCCCACCGATTCTCCCCGGGGGGCGTCCGCGGGCCGAGTTGATTTGGGGATTCCAACCCTCTATGCAAGCCGCTGACGCCTTTCCCGACTGCACGCGAGGCCCAACATGCCCACCACCTTCGACAAGCGCGAGGAGGAGTTCGAAAAACGCTTCGCGCACGACGAGGAGCTGCGGTTCAAGGCGATCGCCCGGCGCAACAAGATGCTGGGCTTTTGGGCGGCCGAGAAGCTCGGCCTCTCCGGCGCGGACGCCGACGCCTATGCCAAGGAAATGCTGATGACCGAATACGCCGAGGGCGAACACGACGTGTTCAAGAAGATCCGGCGCGACTTCGACGCCAAGGGCGTCGTCCAGTCCGATCACCAGGTTCGCCGCACCATGGACGAGCTGCTGGAGCAGGCGATCAAGCAGGTCAAGCAGACCGGCTGACAGTAATCACCTGACCAGTTCATCTTGGGCGCGCGACAGTCTCCCTCCTCCCCCGGAATGGGGGAGGTCGACCGCGCAGCGGTCGGGAGGGGTCGGATCCCCACCCCATCCCTCCCGTTTTCAAGGGGAGGGAGGCGGCCGGGCCTCTCTCGTAGCCAAATCCTTAACCGCCACTGCCAGCTCGTCGAGCAGATTGCCGACGTTTCGCTCGGCGTCGGCGGCGCGGATCTCGATGACCCGATAGCCGCGCGCGGCGAGCCAGTCGCGTTTGGCTTGTCGCACCTCTGCGGCCTCGGCGCTTTCCTCCTCGGGCTTGAGGTCGAGCACGATTCGCAGCGGGAACGACACGAAATCGGTGATATGCGGGCCCACCGGCACTTGGCGCTTGAAGCCCGATCCGGCGAAGCGGCGGTCGTTGACAAGCGCGGTCCAGAAGGCGCGCTCGGCCTCGGTCGGATTGCGGCGGAGCAGCCGAGCCAGCCCGCGCACCGGGCCGCGTTCAGACGGAACGCGGCCCTGCCCATGCTCGGCGAGCAGCGCGCGCAGCATTTCCGCTTCCTCGCCGTCGAGCACGCCGCCCCGCGCCGGGCCTTTGCGCCCCTCGGCGATCGCGAGGATCACGCCGTGAAGCGTGCGGATATCCTGCCGGCTGGCCTGCATGCGCAGGAAAATGTTGCGCAAGTTGATGACCATGGTCTCGCGCTTTTCGGGCGGGCGGAAGAACTCGACCTTTTCGAGCTCGCGCTCGAGATCGGCAAAGAACGCCAACAGCTGCTGCTTGGGAGCGGCCGGCGATTTTTCCGGCATTCGGAACGGCAGCGCGCCCGCGGTTTTCAGCTTGAACCATTCGTAGCCGACTACCAGCACGGCCTGGGCGAGATTGAGCGAGGCGAACCCCGGATTGACCGGCAGGGTGAGGATGCGGTCGGCGAGGGAGACCTCGTCGTTCTCCAGGCCGTTGCGCTCGCGGCCGAACACCACCGCGACCGTCTCGCTCGCCGCGATCCTCGGCGCCATCTCGCTGGCCGCCTGCTCGGGGCTCACGACGGGCTTGGCCTGATCGTGCTCGCGCGCGGTCGCGGCGAGCACCAGGGTGCAGTCGGAAATCGCGCGATCGAGCTCGTCGAAACGCTCGGCGGTTTCGAGGATGCGGTCGGCCCCGGAGGCGGCCGCGCGGGCGCGCGGGCTCAAAGGATCCTCGCGCGGATTGACGAGCCGCAGCCGTTCCAGGCCGAAATTCGCCATGGCGCGCGCCGTGGTCCCGACGTTCTCGGCGAGCTGCGGCTCGACCAGAATCACGACCGGACCGCCGCTCTCGGTCCAGCGCTTGGTCTTGTCGGTCCCCGCTCCGGGCATGGCTGCTCCAAGCTCGATGTTCCGGGCCCGATGTAACGTCTTCGGCGCCGCCTGCCCA
>Ga0153941_1000162_pt1 | contig 32472 bp, 30 predicted proteins | sample TSNJ025MetaG_FD_104733 | JGI IMG/M metagenome (GOLD analysis project Ga0153941, IMG submission 104733) | Attine ant fungus gardens microbial communities from New Jersey, USA - TSNJ025 MetaG | ecosystem: Host-associated > Fungi > Mycelium > Unclassified | place: USA: New Jersey, Brendan T. Byrne...
GAAGAAGCCGCTTCCTCAAACATGGATGTTCTGTCCGACCAAGGTCGGGAGATGAACACCCGGACAGTTCAGGGAAACGTTCAGCGCCGTCGGTCATTGCTGCCCGGCGGCGTCTGATGGGCGTTATATGAGGGACCCTGCCTTAGAAGTCAATCACGCTTTTGAAATATTATTCGGGAATGTGAGGATATTTGTTCATAGACCCAACTCGGTCATACGAATTCTGGGTTATTTTGATTGAGAGCCGCTGATCACTACAGGTATAACTATTTGTTTATAAAACGCTTTTTCATGAAGAAATCGTTTGTTTCCCTTTCATTAACCATAGCGCACAGGTATCAATCTCATTCCTTTTGGGAACACTATCCATCGATATTCCTCCTAAGGCCTCCATGTGGATAAGCTGCCTGATCGCTCTCGCGGACGAGCTTTTGCGAACTCGGAACATAACAACGGGAAAACCCTTGTTTTCAATGAAATCGCACCAATTTACACGGGCTGATTCATCGTTGTGAAAGAGACACCAGCCTCATATTACGAGGTACATGCTTTTGCTTTTTTCTCAGATTTTTACGGATTACGGAGAAACGGCTCTCCGAGATATCAGCTCAAAGCCGCGCCCAGTTATCCACAAAACTGGCCGTTCGCTTTCAAAGCGTCCTTTTCCGGTAGACCTCCCTCGCTTAGCCCCTCCCGTTCGACACACGGGAACCCCATGTCGATGCATTCACGATATGAAGACGAAACGGGATATATAAAGCATGTCGGAAAACGAAATCGAACACATGATACCAGTCCCACTTGAACTGGCTTTCGCTATCTTGGGCTTCCAGCCAACAAAGAGGAAATGACAATGCTCGCTGAATTGACCCGGTCTGATAAGCCCTCACCGGCTCAGCCCAGAACGGGACCGCTAATTTCTATAGGAGAAAACACATGAATATCTTCGTTACCGGGGCAAGCGGCTATATAGGTGGCAGCATTGCCTCCCGTCTGGCAACTCTTGGTCATAACGTGCGCGGACTGCTCCGCAACGCGGACCGCAGCGATGAGTTGCGGACATATGGAATCGAGCCCGTCATCGGCACGCTGGATGATGCTGCTCTGTTGATGAATGAAGCGAAAGTAGCGGATGCGGTCATCAACGCCGCTGACAGTGATCATCGTATCGCGGTTGAATCTCTGCTTCTGGGGCTCAAAGGCTCAGGAAAGCGTTTCATTCACACCAGCGGCACAAGTCTGGTCGGTGACGAGGCCCTGGGGGAACTGTCCGATGACATCTTCACTGAGGAGACCCCTGTCATGCCAGCTCCGGACAAGGCAGCACGTATTGCAATTAACGATCTGATTCGCGATGCCGCTCCTTCCGTACACTCGGTTGTGCTGTGCAACAGCATGATTTATGGCAATCATCTCGGACCAAGGGCCAGAAGTGTTCAGATACCTCCCCTGGTCGATCTGGCGAAAGAAACAGGTGTTGCCCGCCACATCGGACGCGGACTTAACCGCTGGTCCAATGTCCATATCGCAGACATGACAGATCTCTACCTGCTCGCACTGGAGAAAGCCCCTGCCGGCAGCTTCTACTTCGTTGAAAACGGCGAAGCTTCTTTCAAGGAAATCACCGACGCCATAGGCAAGGCATTCGGGTTCGGCCCTTCGCAGGACCTGCCACCGGAAGAGGCGATTGCGCGCTGGGGACGCGAACTGGCGGTGTTTGGACTCAGCTCCAACAGTCGCGTACGAGCCGACAAGGCGCGCACAGAATTGGGCTGGCGGCCGGTACACCGCTCGGTCACCGACTACATTATGCAGGACATGCCCCGGTAATTTCCAGACTTAAATCGATTTGGCGATTTCCATATGGTGACATGAGGCAGATCAGGATCACTCCTTTATATAAGGCGAGTTGACCCTTTGCAGGCGTTACAGCTTTTTCCAATTATATTCTGCCATTCCTGCGGTCCGGCCTCATGCACCGAAACACCCTTGCTATCTACCGCCACAGTCACCGGCATGTCTTTGACGTCAAATTCATAGATAGCCTCCATACCCAGATCTTCAAAAGCCAGCACTCTGGCAGATCGGATGGCTTTCGAGACAAGATAGGCGGCCCCACCGACAGCAATCAGATAAACCGCCCTGCTGTCGCGAATGGCTTCGATTGCCGCCGCACCTCGTTCGGCTTTGCCTATCATGCCGATCAAACCGGTTTTCTCCAGCATGGGACGGGTGAACTTATCCATACGTGTCGCAGTGGTGGGACCTGCCGGACCAACAGCTTCATTTCCAACCCGATCAACCGGACCAACGTAGTAAATAAAACGGTTCGTGAAATTGACGGGCAGCTCTTCGCCTCTGGCAATCATGTCGGTCATGCGTTTGTGGGCAGCATCGCGACCTGTAAGGAGTTTGCCATTCAACAGCAGCGTTTCGCCAGATTTCCAGCTGGCAACGTCAGCACGTGTCAGGGTATCCAGATCAACACGTCGCCCGGTCGAAGCCAAATAGGTCAATGTGGGCCAGTCATCGAGTGACGGCGCCTCCAGTGCGACTGGACCGGTCCCATCCAACACAAAATGAGCATGCCTTGTGGCGACACAATTGGGAATCATGGCGACAGGCAGATTAGCCGCATGGCAGGGATAATCGAGCACTTTCACATCGAGAACGGTGGTCAGGCCGCCCAGCCCTTGAGCACCGATCCCCAAAGCATTGATTTTCTCATATAGTTCAATACGCAATTCTTCAGCCCGATTCCCTGGGCCGCGCGCGAGCAAATCCGGCATATCAAGAGGGGCCATAAGCGCCTCTTTCGCCATCAGCATCGCCTTTTCCGCAGTGCCACCGATGCCGATGCCCAGCATACCGGGCGGACACCAGCCAGCACCCATGGTTGGCACCATCCTTAAAACCCAGTCGACGACCGAATCAGAAGGGTTGAGCATGGCGAATTTGCTTTTGGCTTCCGACCCGCCTCCTTTTGCCGCGACGGTCACCGCAACGGTATTGCCCGGCACGAGCTTCATATGCACCACCGCAGGCGTATTATCCCCGGTGTTCCGGCGCTTGCCTGCCGGATCCGTTATCACGGAAGCACGCAGCTTATTGTCCGTATCAAGATAGGCCCGGCGTACACCTTCGTTGATCATCTCCTCAATGCTCAATGTCGCATCCGGCCATTGCACATTCATGCCGACATCGACAAATACGTTGACGATACCCGTATCCTGGCAGATCGGACGATGCCCTTCGGCGCACATGCGTGAATTGATCAAAATCTGCGCCATGGCATCTTTGGCTGCCGGTGACTGCTCGCGCTCATACGCCTGCGAAAGATTTTTGATGTAATCAACAGGATGGTAGTAGGAGATATACTGCAACGCATCTGCGGTGCTCTCGATCAGATCATTCTGACTGATCTTTGTATTGCCTGGCATCGCAGATCGAAGATTCGCTGGGCCGCCCATTTTGTTGGAGTGTCCTTTCAGAATAGCTGTGAGCTCTTCCTCGTTGAGCAGTCCGCATCGCGCGACAACACAAGATGAAAGTGCCCTAAGGGGGAAGTGGATTACAAATAGAAATCAGCATCTTCTCATCCGTTATCGAAAGAAGCGCCAATATTATAAAATTTATATGGAAGTGGGTCCAGTATCTTTTGCGATCAATCTAGATCGCAAAAGATACTGATTTTCTTATGATACAATATTTTTATCGTTTACTGACAGCTAGTTAAACATTTCTTACTTTAAGCTATTCCAGCAGCCATACCAGCATTTCCACCAAATGCGGGGGTTTCTTCTTCAATTTCCCCTCCCATGGTAGCCTCTGCTTCCGCATCCAGCAAAATTGCATTTTCCGCAGCATCTTCCTCCGAGAGCAGATCACCTTCCCATTTGGCAACGGCCGCCGATGCAAGGGAGTTGCCAATTGCGTTTGTCGCGGAACGGGCCATGTCCAAGAAGGTATCAACACCAAGAATTAACAGAAGTCCTGCTTCCGGAATGCCAAAATGGTTCAGGTTTGCAGCAATAACCACCAGGGAGGCGCGTGGCACACCTGCCATGCCTTTGGAGGTGAGCATCAAAACCAGCATCATGGTTATCTGCGTACCCATATCCAGATGGATGCCATAGGCTTGCGCGACGAAGAGCGAAGCGAAAGTGCAGTACATCATCGAACCATCAAGATTGAACGAGTACCCCAACGGCATGACAAAGCTGGAAATACGGCGATTGACCCCGAACCGGTCAAGACCGCTAAGAATTTTCGGAAAAGCAGCTTCCGAACTGGCTGTCGCAAAGGAAAGAAGAAAAGCTTCGCGCACTTCTTTCATGAGCTTGAAGACTCTCGGCCCCAGAATCATCAAACCTGCAAAGATCAAAAGCGCCCAGAGGATAAAGATACCGACATAGAAAGCGCCCATGAACTTGGCCAGGGTGCCGATAACTCCCAGTCCCTGCTTAGCAATCGTAGATGTCATGGCTGCAAACACGGCTATCGGAGCAGCCCACATGATCATGCCGGTGAGCTTGAGCATGACATGCGCAAGAGCATCAAAGGCAACGAGCAACACCTTTCCGATTTTACCGAGGGACGCAATCGCTATGCCGAACAGGATTGAGAATATGACAATTTGCAGAATTTCATTATCTGCCAGAGCTTTGAAAAGCGAGGTGGGAATAAGATTGATGAAGAACTGACGCGCCGTAAACCCGGATGTCTGTAATCCGGTCGCAGTGTCAACGGCAGGCAGGGCCATATTCAGCCCGGCTCCGGGTTGCAGGACGTTGCCGACAATCAAGCCGATGGACAACGACACAAATGAAGCTGCAACAAACCAGCCCATCGCTTTCAAACCCACCCGGCCGATGGTTTTGCCATCTCCCATATGGGCGATACCGACAACAAGCGTTGAAAAAATAAGCGGCGCAATGACCATTTTGATCAAGCGCAGGAACATCGTTGAAATAACGGAAAAATTATCTGCCAACTGAATGGCAGCGCTCTCTTCAAGACTAGAATGAATCAGGTAACCGACAGTCACACCCAAGACCATGCATATGATAATCAATATGGTGATGATATTGCCGGTTTTTTTCATGCTATCTGTCTTTTTTATAGACGTAGCAACGGATGCCATAATCCCTCCTTAGTAAAAATAAAAATATATCAGCAGCATATATCGCAGCTGTTCGCTCCTGAATAATCGCGTTACTCAAGCGATAACCTTCAGGATTTTATCGAATCCCATTTCTTCTTGGTTTTCTCCGACAATACCTACAAGCAGGTATTCTTGTCTGATCGGGTCATAATGGAATTCGGGTAAAAGTCGGAAAGCTTCAATCTGCCCTGATGAAGCGACATGGGTTCGGATTCCGGTACAGCTTATTGTATCGTCCCCAATGCGGATGTAATCTTCGCCCTCCGGCGTGATAGGTAGATTTTTGGCAATAATGGCTTTTACGTCATCTTCCAGTTTCTTGATATCGAGAGTGGGAGCTTCCTTAAAACAGATGACGAAACCATGTTTAACATCCGAATGTACGCTGGGAATCTCATAACCATATTGCTTGGACAGAATCAGACTGGTGATGTCTTCTGCGGAATGGGCCATTTTTCGATATTTCACCGTGCGGTACACGACGTCTCTGATTGAATCCGGATGGGGACCAAACACGCCGGGACGCACGACAATAACTTCCTCCCCCACCCCGAAAATAACCTGGGCATTGAATTTGAGATGCGGATAGAGCAAGTCGAAATGCTCGACGACAACACGCCGACGGCATCTGATAGCTTCAGTTACTGCGTCGACAATTTCATACATCTGATGGAACGCCTGCTCAAAGCGCACATCAATATGATAGGTGTGAGGACTGAAGTGGCTCGCCTCATTGAAATCGAAAAGCGGTGATGTGGGCATATTGATGCCCTCATCATCATTTGTCAGTTCCAATCCGGGAAAAATCCCGCGAATAAGCGTAGATTTGCCTGAACCCTGTTCGCCGATAACCCCAATCAAAAGGTCATCGGGAAAAAGGTGCCGCTGCGCAACCTCATGGCCAAGCCTGTAAAGTCGCTTCCGGCCTCGAGGTGCGTAATACACCGCATAAATCAGGGTTTCATGGAGACTACCTGCCACAGAATCACTTCCTGTTATTTCACGGATCACGCAGAACTATGTCGACACCTTTAGTTCAGGCATCGTCACGGCATGAAAACCACGTCATCTTCTGCTAGAGATCAAATTCCATATCGAGCAGCGGCGCATGCTGCTGAGCTCCGTACACGTCAGAATCTCCAGGTGCTCCTGAAACGATATAGCGGGGCATCACGACCTTGACCGCGTTGGATGGTTCGAACCAGACGATGTTACGAATATCGCTTTCGGGGATGCCGTAGAATTGAGCCACCCGTTTTGCGGAGAACTGACCGCTGGATCGTAAAGTATCGAAAAGCGATCGATCCTTGAGCATGATATCAAGCACCAATTCATAAGGGCCTGAATTTTTTGAGCGCACGACACGTGCGATATCAAGCATTTTTTTCATGATCTGCCCTCATGATAGCCGACTTCTTCCATCTGGAACGGGAACATTGTTTTTTCATCGACTGTCAGCAGATGATAAACGCCAAATTCATAAACTGTTCCGGCGGAAATATCGGACGGCGAGAATGGGAACGCCAGATTTCCAGCCGTAGCAACACGCCCAGGATAGCCATAATGCAGCAAGGTTGAGCGCGTGAGCGAACACAGAGTGTCAGCTTTTTCCTGGGTATCGGCCAGTATTTCAATGACAAGCCCCAGCTCGTGCGCAACGGAATCCTTGAGCGGCTCCAGTCTACCCATGACGCCATTCTTGCCATAAATATGGAAGAACACCTGCGAAGTCTTATCATCCCCCAAGATGACATCAACGCGTGCTTTGACCGCCTCGATAATGGAATCAATGCTGGCGATCATGATGGGATCGCGTATGCCCGCTATGGAGATCGTGCGGTATCCCACCGGCACGGATCCTTCAAGCTTGACCTGATATGGACTGTGCACGTGCCGCGAGCCGCTTACCTGAACGGTGCCATCGCCCAGTTCCTTGAAAACACAATCCGTCAAATCCAGGACCCCACCCGGGCCCGGGAGATGATAAGGATCTGATTTTTCATATAAAGTATGTGCTGCGGCAGATTCAGCCGTAAATTTCCTGTCATCCGATAAAGCCTTTAGCACAAAAGAATCTTCACGCAAGATGCCCATCACGCAATCAGAGCCTGAACCAGGCGTGGCTGCGATGGCCGCACACTCCAGGATTTTCCCGCAATGCAACGCCAGGCCTTCGTCATATCCGCGCATGATGGGCAATGCAGCAAAGCAGGCCGGATCATAGGCCCGACCGGCCAGCACGACATCCGCGCCTGCCGCCAGCGCACGAATAAAGGGCTCTACTCCAGCCTGAGCCACAATATTCGGGCAGGCGTCAATCAATTCATGTGTCAATGCAGGCACCAGATCCAGGGGCTGAATCTCACCGGCATCCAACGCGGCATGAATGGTCGCTTTATCGACGTCCGTGGGAATGATCGCCAGATTGAAATGAAGTTTCTCTTCGCGCGCAATTTCAAGGATGATTTGCCGGCACCACTCCAGATGAGGCGCAGCGCCAGATCCTCCCGCTGTGCCCACCACCACAGGAACACCTGCCTTGAGGCCATGCACAAGCATGTAGCGCAGATCACGCTTGACTGCTGTACGATCCGTAAAAGATTTGCCTGACCCCAGATAATAAGGCCCGGGATCCGTGGAACCGCCATCAACGGCTATAAGATCAGGTTTCTCCGCCATGCCTCTCAGAAAGCTGGCCTCTGGAAAGCCGTAACCCAGAATAGCGGTAGGCGAGAGAATTTTAAATTCCGGTTTCATCAATTTCCCCTACCCGCTTTCAACAATGTAATCGTGCGGTACATTTCATTATGAACAATATTTAACCCTTCATCTAAACCCATACCGGGCTTGATGAGCATCCGCATTGGACGTGCGGCGACAGCTAAATGCACGCAGGTTTTAGCTGAGATATCTGTTTCATTACAGGTTCCGCCTTGATATGCTTCCATGTTATGCTTGTTGCAATACAATGTTGCATCAATAATATTATGAATGCCGCCAAGGTCAGGTGTTTTAATCTGCACCATATGGCAACATTTCGCATCGGTGAAATCGACGATATCCTCGTAAGTATTGCACCACTCATCGGCAACCAGTTTGACTGAGGATCCCAGCGCGTGCAGGCGTGCCGTGATTTTCCCCATCTCCTCGATCTGCGCCTGTTTACTGCCGACATCGACAGGCCCCTCTATATAAAGATCCAGAGGGCCAGCCGCCTTCTCAAGGCCTGCAACATATTCGGCAACACGCGCGGCATCATTATCGAAGATCAGCCCTATCGTTCCATACACATCGATATGCAGACAGGGTTTGTAATTCGGACGCTTACCGAGAACCTGGGCGCGACTGACAAGCCAGCGTATGTATTCTTCGAGCTTCTCACCTTTGTAGCCGAGTTTTTCAGGCACGTTGTTGATGAGGCCGTGTGGCAGGACATCGATACCCTTGATCAACATCTTGTCGGCGGCGGCATAGCGGTCATCACCACTTTGACCGAACAGCGGAATTGGTTCAGCGATCAGCGGAAGTGCGTATTCATTGAGGATAACCTCTGCTTTGGTTATCTGATGGCTTAACGCCGTAGCATCCAGCAGGGCCTGAGTCAGGCCATATCGGATAGCGGTATGCAGGCGTCTGCCTTCAACCTCCAGGTTATCGAACAGACGGGCGTTCTCCAGAAACCTGTCGACAGAACGGCCCTCCAGCAAAGGCTTGATATGTCTTTCCAGGAACGGCACGAAATGTTGCCCCAGGAACAGTGGATCGCGTCCGCCAGCGCCGGAATATTGCACGGCGGCACAATCTCCCAGGGCAACAGCACCATTTTCCAGCATCAACAATATCGACACGCATTCGCCAGCCTGACGGATTTTTTGAAAACCTTCCGTCACAGGTTGGCCGATATAGGCAAAGCCGTCATGCTCTGCACCATTCTTGATAGCGCGCTGATCATCAAAGTAAAAAGACGAGTAGCCGGCTATAAAAAGAGCCTTTTTAATTTTCATTTCTGAGGCCTCCCGATCAACCTGCTCTTGGAAATGGCATAAATGTCATCAACAACCATCTGAAATGCCGGTTTCCGGCCTTCAGCCCTGGCGCGTTCAGCGATTTTCTCGCGATGATAAGCCATCACATCATCAGGCAGCGGAATGCGGCCAGTTTCGAAAACCCGTACCGCCCCGTCATTGTCGCGCACAGGCAGCAATTTGCCCGCATTGCATGTTGCTGGCGCAAAAGGAACGTCCAGAACCCCTGCTTCAAAAGCACGGACGGTTCCCACCGCGATATCGCCTTGCCCCAGCTCAAATACTTTGGACAGCACGGCCCGAACTTCGCGCTTGATGAGATCGACCTCGGCTTCCAAAGCGGCGCTTGGTGGGAAAGACTGCTCTCGCACCATGTTCAGGGTCTGCGTGGTGGCATCCAACCCCTGCTTGTTGGCTTCCTTGGTTGGAATGCCACGCGCCTCGTGCGGTGTCTTGACGATGACCTTGGTTGCGCCAGACAGCGCTGCAACGGCACTTCCCCAACAGATCACGGAGAATGCCATGGATTCGTTTTCGGGGAATCCTCCCATCCATTGGTGAAACACCGTGGACAAGGCATAATCACTGTACCCTGCCGCCTGGAAGTACTCATGCCCCAGTTCGCGCAGCGAGCGAATGGCTGCAATATCCTGCACCATGTTGCCGGCCTGGCCATATCCGAGCGTGATGCATTTGCAGCCTTGTTCCAGCGCCAGCAATCCTTCGATGATGGCTACGCTATGGGAGACAAAAGGTGGAACCAATGTGCCGGATAGCGGACCGAACGGTTCACGATTGATACGAACGCCATGCTCCTCATACAACCCTACCAGGCGATCGCAGTATTGCCAGTGACGAATGGAGCGCTCCAGAGGGACTTTCTTGGCATAAGGAATGTTGTAGGAAATTCCACCTCCCTCATAAGCGCTGAAACCGGCAGCCAGAGTGATCTCGGCGAGCAGCCGGGCATCGGGAGTGCCATGCCTGACCTGCACCGGTTTATTTACCGCCTGAACAACACGTCGACATTCTTCCAGTCCGTGATTGACTGCCGGGAAACCGTTGAGCAGGGAAGTACCGGCCTGAACGGACCGTGCAATACCTTCGGCAGCGTTTTCATAGCTGTTCAAGCGTGTATAGGCATCAATGGTGGAGGGGAGAAGATCGCAGGAATCCTGCAAGAACTTCAGCAAGTTGATATGCTCATCGACCAGTGCGACACCTGCGCGCGGTTGACGTAAAGTCCTGTTCTCTTTATCAGCCTGCGCCAACGTTACCGAGAACCGCTTGCTTTGTGGCAGTTCCAGTTGACAACGAACCCCCTCTTCAAAATCGACATCTTTACCAGTCGGCCAGGTTCTCAACACCTCGCCACGCATTTTCTGGAAATCATCGATCTCCAGTTTACGGTTATGAAGTTCCACAGCGTCTCCTTAGAGCTTTTTCCGTTTAATCGATGCGATTAAACGATAAGAAAATGCGTCTTAACAATAATTTAGAGCGTTGAAGCGATTCATATTGAGCGCAATACGCTCTAATTATTATCTGACTAACATGCCGATCCCTGCACGAGCTGCCGCTCGCGGGTACTCCCGCGCCAGATTGGCGAGCAAGGGAAACATGGATTGTTCATCTCGATAGTAATCGAACTGGTGAGGCACCAGGACATTGCGTCCCCGGGCATCAATACTGTGATCGGAAAACCAGCCGGAAGGGTGGAAACCCGCTTGCCGCGACAGCCATCCTCCCGAACCGATTACCTTGCTAATTTTTGTCAGGTCACGCCCCGTCTGAACCTTCACTTCTCCTTCCGGGGTATACATTCTTGCCCATCGTCCGACATGGCGTGAGCAAGCATGTCCCACGCAGATACCCGCCAGCAAAGTATCCATGACTTGTTCATGGGTATTGCCGGGCAGATAATCTGGCGCGGCAATCAATTTGTCCGCATAATCTGTCAACGTATCCAGATTGACATCTGCTCGTCCCAGGGCCGCCCGTCGAGCGGCGCCTTCGACCCGGGCAGCAGCATGCGCCGACACCCGCATGCCCAGATCGCCTTCAACGCTGCGTTTGACCTTTGGCTCTGGAATGCCACGCAGCACAGTACCCGCCTCCGGGCTTTCGCGGTGAACGGAATAAACGTCCGTGGTCGCTCCGCCCATGTCAAACATGAGAAACTCTTCCCATCCGGGAACATGTTCATGAATGGCACGCGCATATTCCAGAACGACAAAGGGAGTTGGAAGCGGGGCAATACCTGTCGCGGACACGATAGTGTCCAGCCCTTTGCCCTTCACTATGGTGTCGAGAAAGATTGTCCGAATAGCTTCTTGCGCGGGCTCAGGGGACGGCTCATCAAAGCTGGGCAACAGATTATCGACAACTCTGAGTTTTTTGTGCGCCAATATCGCTTTGACATCATCCGCAACCGAACGATTGCCCGCGTAAACAATCTCGCACTCAATAGCCGATTCCGCAATCCTTTGCGCATTGCTGAGAATATACTGGCTGTTGCCACCATCCGTACCACCGGCAAAAAGTAAAATGTCGGGCTGCCTGGCTTCGAGTGAAATAATGTCCTGTTGTGTCAGATGATAGGAGAAAACCTGCGTCAGCCGCGCTCCCGCCGACTGTGCTGCGATTTTTCCCACTTCCAGCGTTACTTCAGGCACCAGCCCGATTGCTGCAACGGCAAGGCCGCCTTTAGCCGACGATGAATATTGCAGCTTCATCAACCCGCGCCGGATCATCGGCAACGGATTATCAGTTGCAATGTCGTCCAACACGCCAAGAAACGCTTCGGACAAATTGCCAACCGTTGTAGGACGGCTTGAATGACGCAGGATTCTTACGGAATTGCGCTCTTCATCCACTTCAAAAGTGGCGCCTTTCGTCCAGGTCGATCCGATGTCAAGGCAGGCGGCGATCATCATGCCAACCTGGCGATATCTTGCCTTAAATTTTCGACTACTTCAGTCAGTTCGACCGAAGGGGAGAATACCCTGTCATAGCCCATTTTCTTGAATAACGACGCAACTTCTGAAAAGTCACGTTTTCCGATAACGAGATTACCTCCCACATAGAGGATAATATTTTCCAGACCTCTTTCTATGCAGCGACCGCGCAAACCCTCACAGTCGATTTCGCCGTGCCCGTAAATTGAAGAAACAAGGATAGCTTTGGCTCCCGTTTCAATAGCCGCATCAATAAACTCATCCTGACTGACCATAACACCGAGGTTTACAACATTCAGCCCCTCCTGCGTCAGTGAGTTTTCGATGATTTTATTACCAACAGCGTGACAATCGTTACCGATGACTCCAAGGACAACAGTAGTCATTTTCATTTGTCATTAACCCTTATCGAGTGATAAAGAGATTTTATTCCACGAAAGTATTATCTCTTTCTACACGGGCAGAACAAACGATATTTTCTCAGCACATCATGCCATTTTGGAATGAAGTTAATGCGCAGAAAAATTCCGAGGACTGAATTGCTTGTAGCCTTTGAGGCGTCGGCGCGTCATCAAAGTTTCACCCGCGCGGCAGAAGAGCTCTCATTAACGCAGAGTGCCATATGTAAACAAATTGCCGCACTGGAAGCTTACCTCGGCGTAAGTCTGTTTTACCGGATTAAAAAACGAATCGTCCTCTCAGAAGCGGGACAGATATACGCCGGACAGGTCACCAATTTACTCAAACAGGTTGAGCAAGATACTTTATCATTGATGGCAAATCGGGGCGCCGGCGGCGTTGTGGAACTGGCTATATTACCTACTTTCGCCACACACTGGCTTATTCCCCGGCTGCCCCGGTTTCACGCCGAACACCCGGAAATCATCATTGACCTGACCACACGGACTGAACCCTTCATTTTTGTTGATACCCCTTTTAAAGCTGCCATCAACAGCGACCCAACCGTCTGGCCCGGTACATCGTCAGATTTTCTGTTCTGCGGACAGACCATCCCGGTCTGCAACCCTTTCCTGCTGAAGGGCAGAAAAAAGCTTAATGCCAGCGAATTGCTGGAGTTTCCTCTGCTACACCAATCTATCCGTCCGAATGCCTGGCGTGAGTGGTTCGAGAGCGCCGGGCTGAAAAACGCCAATCCGATGGGTGGTGCACGTTACGAGCTTTTATCAATGTTGATGGAGGCCGCAAAAGCAGGCTTAGGCATCATTCTCGTACCCCGCTTCTTTGTGTCGAATGAGCTTTCATCCGGGCAGCTCGTTTGTCCCTGCCCGCATGCATTGCCGGATAAACGCCTTTACTACCTTATCTATCCGGATGATGAGATAGAATCCACGCCTTACCGGCTTTTCAGAAACTGGCTTTGCAAGCAGGCGGCTGAATTCAGGGAAACGATGGAATAATCGACCTGGCCTCTCCATCATTTGAGAATTGGCTTTCATACTTCCCTCATCCGCTGGTTTCTCTGTTCGAAAGCAATATCCCCTGAACGGGGTTATGAACCGGTTGATTTCTAGGCCAGCGGCACTGACAGCCTGTTGCAGGATTGGAAAACGATCCTGATCGCGTCCCCGATGCCGGTAGGTTGGCATCTTGCAAACGCGCCAGAAACAGCGCTGCATAGCGTAACGGTGAAATTGCGCTCCAGAGCCAGCCAGGCGATGGATGAGGAGCGGCCAGTCCGCCGAGAATCACGCAATTAAGATCAAGCCGAGTTATCACTTTGCTGCCAAGCCATCGGTTCTCCGGTGACCTCGCTGACAGTGATGGTTTTTGCATGATGGCCAGCACGGAATGTGTCTGCCGCAACCCTTCCTCTCCGTTTCCAAACTTTTCCTCTCTATATGGGCCTGGCACGCCATTTCAAAAAAATAGTGTTTCATTCCCTCTGCTTTCAGCAGGTGACAGACGATCCGCTCATCGGTTTCAGGCGAATCCATCAGATTTGAAGCGAATTTCACCTTGACAGAGAAAGCGTAGCTTGATATCCATTTGTTCAATAATAGAACAAAAATTCTATATTTTGAATTTTGCTCGATTTTGATGTGCCGATTTCGGTGCATCTCAGCGAGAGTTTGGGGTAGCCATGCGCCATGCGTTCATCTGTGAAGCCGTTCGTACACCCATCGGGCGATATGGAGGGAGCCTTTCCCGAGTCCGCACCGACGATCTGGCCGCCAAGCCTATAAAGACCCTCATGGAGCGTTGTACGGGCGTGGATTGGGATGCACTGGATGATGTCATCCTCGGCTGCACCAATCAGGCAGGCGAAGACAACCGCAACGTGGCCCGCATGGCGGCGCTTCTGGCCGGTTTGCCCGTCTCCGCCCCTGGAGCCACAGTGAACCGTCTTTGTGGTTCCGGCATGCAGGCGGTGGGCGACGCGGCCCGAGCTATTATCGCCGGCCAGGCCGACCTCATGATAGCGGGAGGCGTCGAGAGCATGACACGCTCTCCCTTGGTCATGGGAAAAGCCGACAGCGCTTTTTCCCGGGATGCGGCAATCTATGATTCCACCATCGGGTGGCGTTTCGTGAACCCGCTGATGAAAGCCACATACGGTATAGACAGCATGCCGGAAACCGCGGAAAACGTAGCCAGAAAATACGGTATCTCACGAGAAGATCAGGACAAGATGGCCCTTGCAAGCCAATGCAAGGCTTCAAGGGCGCAAGAAAACGGAACTCTGGCGGAGGAAATCTGCACCGTTCATATCCCCCAACGAAAAGGGGAGCCTATCATGGTGGACAAGGATGAACATCCAAGAGCCACCACGATGGAAATTCTAGCAAAATTGAAGGGCATCACCGGCCCGGACGGTACTGTCACGGCGGGCAATGCTTCCGGCGTCAATGATGGGGCCTGTGCCCTCGCTCTGGCGGATGAACAAAGTGCCGTGCGACAAGGTTTAATACCGAAAGCCAGAATACTGGGTATGGCGACAGCCGGGGTTACCCCGAACGTCATGGGCATCGGCCCGGTACCAGCCACGAAGAAACTGCTCCAGCGCCTCAATCTGCAACTCGACGCGATGGACGTCATCGAGCTCAACGAGGCTTTCGCGGCACAGGGCCTCGCTGTCCTTCGGCAACTTGGCCTGGAGGATACGGATGTGCGGGTGAATCCCAATGGCGGAGCCATAGCGCTTGGCCACCCGCTCGGTATGAGCGGCGCCCGTCTGGTCACCACTGCCACTTACCAGTTGATGCGCAGCCGCGGACGATATGCATTGTGTACCATGTGCATAGGCGTGGGCCAGGGAATAGCCATGGTGATAGAACGCGTGTGACAGGAAATCTTGCGCTCCGACTCATGCTATAGACAAGTAATACGAAAGGAAAAAATTTAGTCAAAAGTGTCGTAATATTATTTTATTCAACACGGGACTAGCATGACAGAACAATCTAAAGAAATACAGGGCCTGGTCTTTAACATCCAGCGTTTTTCCTTACATGACGGTCCCGGAATACGGACGCTCGTATTTCTTAAAGGTTGCCCTTTGAGCTGTATATGGTGTGCAAACCCTGAAGGTTTGACACTGAAAAACCAGGTTCTTTATGACAAAAAAAAATGCAAGAGCTGCGGTGCCTGCCTGGCCTGCCCTGAAGGTGCCGTTTACGAGGAAAATGGCTTCTTCCTGATAGACCAGAAGCTTTGCAACGGCTGTGGTGTCTGCGCAGCCATCTGTCGCTATGGCGCTAAAACCATGACCAATAAGCCGATGACGGCAAAGGAAGTGGTCCGTGTCTGCGAACGAGATCGCGCCTTCTATCGCAATGGTCTCGGCGGATTGACACTCGGCGGCGGCGAGCCTCTGTTTCAATCGGCGTTTGCGCTGGAGATCCTGCGCCTCGCAAGGGAAAACGCTCTCCATACCGCCATTGAAACATCGGCTTGCGTCAAAACCGATGTTTTCCTTTCGGCTGTCAGTCTTTGCGATATCGTTTACATCGATATCAAAGCCTTCGATGACTCCCTTCATAAGAAGATTACAGGAACATCTAATAAATTAATCATAAAGAATATTAAGTCAGCGGACGAATATATCTCTAAAACAGGAAAAAATAACATAAACCTTAGAATACCACTTATTCCAGAATGTAATGACAATATAGAGAATATTAAACAGACAGGAGAATTTATAAAATCATTAAACGGAAGCTATGCTGTGGAAATACTTCCATTCCATAATTTCGGCGAGTCAAAATACGAAAAACTGGGTTTCTCGTATCCGTTTGCCGATTGGGGCAATATGAAAAAAACTGAAGCTGCTTTTGCCAGCGAAATTCTGTCCGATATGGGGCTTTCGGTAAGTATCAATACACATTGAATCCGCACATGCTGCCCGCGTGGGAACCCAGATTCCATGAATACCAAGGGCTTTCACATTCCAACGGAATGCGGATCAGGTGCCTTCGAACATGAAATAGCATTCACATATCTGTTGTTTTCCAAGGAGATTCAACCATGAACGGTTTCCCCGCGACAGCAAGAGTCAAGAAGCTAAGAGAGAAGTTCCTTACCTATAAGCCCAATGTGTGCATCGAACGGGCACGCGTCTATCACGACGCCTATTTCGGTCCGGACAATCTGAAGCAGTATCCCCTTATCGTCGGCCGCGCCAAAGCTTTCAAGAAATATCTGGAAGAGCGGACCATCTATATTGAAGATGATCAGTTGATTGCAGGCTCCATGGCCAGCCGACCTCGCGCCTTCCCGATCTATCCCGAGAGCGTGGGAGACGATCTGGTCGAGGAATACAGAAGGCTGCCCACCCGCCCGATCGATCCTTTTGAGTACGACGAGAAGGACCGCGTGGAACTGGAGGAAATCCTTCATCAGTGGCATGACAGCTCGTTGCGTCAGAAAGTATTTCCGCAAATGAGCCCGGAAGAGAAGAACCTCTTCCTGATGGATCCCGAGAATAACATCGTCAAGGGAACCAATGTCTTCACCCTCGACGTACCCCTTTACGGCCCGGCCGGGCACATCACCCCGGATTATCAGACGGTGATGGAGCAGGGTTTCTCCGGCATCAAGAAGCGTGCGGAAGAACGCCTGGTCAAAGCCAAAGCTGAGAACGACGAAGAAGGCATCAATTTCCTTACTGCCTCGATCATCTGTTGCGATGCGATCACCGCTTTTGCCCTTCGCTATTCCAAGCTCGCGAAAGAGATGGCCGACAAGGAGGCAAATCCGCAACGCAAGGCTGAACTCATGCAGATCAGCGAAGCCTGCGCCCAGGTTCCCGGTAAGCCGCCCCGCACTTTCTTCGAGGTGGTTCAGGCGTCATGGCTCATCTATATGGGCATTCAACAGGAAGCGTTCCAGCGCTGCTTCAGCCTCGGTCGTTTCGACCAATACGGCTATCCCTATCTGAAAGCGGATCTCGAAGCAGGCCGCATCACCGAAGAGAAGGCCCAGGAACTTCTGGACTGCTTCTGGATGAAGTTCCCGGAAACCAATTACATCAACTCCGAATATTATTCGCACATCGCCAGCGGCTTCCCCGTGCAGCAGCAGATCTGCGTCGGCGGCCAGACTCCCGAGGGCAGGGATGCCACCAATCCTCTGACCCTGATGTGCATCCAGGCGTCCATAAACACGCTCTTCCATCAGCCCAGCATTTCCGTGCGCTTCTTCGAAGATTCACCTGATATCCTGGTGAAGAAGGCAGTGGAGCTTGCATCAAAAGGCACCGGACATCCCTCGTTCTTCAATGACCGCCGTGTCGTCAAGGCCCTGGAATCCAAAGGTATCGCTCTTGAAGACGCCCGGGACTATTCCAGCGTGGGCTGCGCCAGCGTGCAACCGACCAGGAAAGACAAGGGAGCGCACAACGCCGGCTATATAAACGTGGCGGCAGCGATCGACTTCGCCCTGCATGACGGCCACTGGAACTTTGGCAAGCGCCAGATGGGTGTGAAGAGCGGAGACCCCAGAACCTTTACCTCCTTCGATCAGGTTGTCAGCGCTTTTGAGCAACAGATGGCATACATGATCGATATCTATTCCCGAGCCAGCGTGCGCGTGGAACAGGCTCACAAGGATCTGGTGCCCACTCCCTACATCTCCAGCTTCGTGCAGGACTGCATCGGCAATGCCAGGGACAGAAGCGCAGGTGGTGCATGCTACAATTCCGGCATGACACCACGCGGCATCGGCCTTGCCGATGTGGCGGACTCGCTGGCCGTTATCAAGAAGCTCGTCTTCGAAGACAAGTCCCTGACCATGGACCGGCTTCTCTCCGCCATGGACGCCGACTTCGAAGGCTATGAAGACGTGCTGGCCCTGATCGGGACCGTTCCAAAATACGGCAACGACGATCCTTACGTGGATGATATCGCCGAAGACGTCGTGAACATCTATTGCCGGGAGACGGACAAACACAGAAGTCTGTTCAGCGGACGTTTCCACCCCGGTTTCAGCTCCGTTTCTTCGAACGTCCCTTATGGCACTGTCATCTCCGCCCTGCCGAATGGCCGCAGGCAGTGGACACCACTGGCGGACGGTTGCTCGCCCAGCCACCACGTGGACAAGGCCGGTCCGACCGCGGTGGCCATCTCCTCGGGCAAGCTGAATCACGAAGGCATGAGCGGTGGCTCCATCCTGAACGTGAAGTTCTCCCCTACAGTGGTCAAGACCGAGGCAGGGAAACAACACTTCGTCGACTATGTAAAAGGCATGATGGAAGCTGGCGTGTGGCACGCGCAGTTCAACGTTGCGGATGCTGAAACCCTGAGGGCTGCCCAGAAGGCTCCCAACCAACATCAGGACCTCATCGTCCGCGTGGCGGGGTACAGTGCATTCTTCACCGGCCTCAGCCCGAAACTTCAAGAAGACGTCATAGACAGAACTGAACACGAGTTCTGCTGACACCTGACATCAATACCGGTCGCGGCCATTTCGCGACCGGTATCCAGGAATACTTTCACGACGCTTATGCACGAGGAGGGTAACGCTTTGAGTTACCAGCAGATTTCCTATGAAGTAAAGAACCATATCGGGGTCCTGACCCTGAAAAGGCCGGAGGTGTTCAATGCCCTCTCCGACGTCATGAGAAACGAATTGCGAGATGTCCTAGCCAAGCTGGAATCCGACCGGGATATTCGGGTTCTGATTCTCACCGGCGAAGGCCGGGCATTCTGCGCCGGGGGCGATGTCAAGCTCATGGTCAGCAGAATGGAATCCAATCTCTCCTTTGATGAGCGCCGCGAGATTTTCCGCAAGGATGTCGCCGCCATGGTGCAGGGCATTTATGGCATCAGGATTCCGGTGATCGCTGCAATCAACGGCGGTGCTTATGGTGCAGGGGTCAGCATATCGCTGCTGTGCGACATCCGCATAGCTTCGGACACAGCGAAATTCGGTTTTCTGTTCGGCAAGCGCGGCCTCATTCCGGATTGGGGAGCCAACTATTTCCTGCCGCGTCAGATCGGATACGCCAAGGCCGTGGAACTCGTGACACGCGGCGAGATCATCAGCGCCGAAGAGGCTCTGTCCTGCCGTCTGGTCAATCAGGTCGTTCCTGCGGACAAGCTCATGGAAACCGCCCTGGAACTTGCTGCAACCATTGCTTCGGCAAGCCCTTCAGCTTTGGTGGAGTCAAAGGCGGCACTTCGGCTTGGAAGCATGCAAAGCCTTGGCGAAGCCCTCGAATACGAGGCCACGGTGCAGAGCCTTCGTCAGCTTTCCGCCGACCACAAGGAAGGTGTTCTCGCATTCGTGGAGAAGCGCGAACCAAAATTCTAACGGGCTGTTGCCCCAACATCCTTCGAGGCATTTCATGCAACAAATCAAAACGGTATTGGTCGCTGGCGCCGGCATCATGGGCGCTGGCATAGCCCAGACTTGCGCTGCAGCCGGATATTCCGCGCATCTTTATGATGCCTTTCCCGGCACCGCAGCAAAGTCCCTGGAGAAAATCGCCTCATCCCTCGCCAAGCGCGTCGATCAGGGCAAGCTGCTCCAGGAAGACAGGGACGCCCTTCTCTCCCGCATAACAACCGTCAATGCGGTTTCAGAAGCGAAGGAAGCTGATCTGGTTATTGAAGCGGTGATTGAAGATCTGGCCGTCAAACAGGATTTCTTTGCTGAATGCGAACTGCTTTTACGGGAAACCGCCATTCTCGCCAGCAATACCTCTTCCATCCTCATTTCCGAGATCGCCGGCAAACTCAAGAGACCAGAAAACGTCATCGGCCTGCACTTCTTCAATCCGGTGCCGGTAATGAAGCTGGTAGAAATCATCACCGGCCTCAAAACCTCCGAACAGACATCGCAAACGTCTCTGGCTTTCACCGAAAGCCTTGGAAAGATCGGCGTGTTCGTCAAGGACAGCCCCGGCTTCCTCGTGAACCGCATCAATAACGCGCTGAAGAACGAAGCCTTTGCCTGCCTCGCCGAGGGCATAGCCAGCATGGAAGACATCGACAAGGCCATGAAATACGGCCTTGGCCATCCGATGGGTCCGTTCGAGCTGAATGACATGACCGGCCTCGATGTGGGTGTGAAGGTAGCGGAAGTGCTGTTCAGCCACTTCAGAGATCCGAGATGGCGTCCGTTCCTGCCCCTGAAGAAACTCGTCATGAGCGGCGATTACGGAGTGAAGACCGGAAAGGGTTGGTACGATTACACCTCCGGCGAAAAAAAAAGCAGAGACCTGAACCTGTAACTCCGGAGTAAAGCCATGCATTACAGGCAAAAGCAATACAATACGATGCAGGTGGAGATCGATGGCCCGGTCGCAGTGGTGCGCTTTCACCGACCGGACGCCATGAACGCCGCCAATGTGGAAATGAGCCACGAACGACTGGAGATTTTCCGGCATGTTGCTGAGGACAATGACGTAAAGGCTGTCGTCGTCACCGGAAACGACACCGCTTATTGCGCGGGCGGAGACCTTGCCGTTTTCTCTGAATTCGGTGTTGCCGAGGCCCAGGAATTCTGGCGACGCGGCATGGAATATCAAAAGATATTTTCCGAGATGCCCAAGCCGACCATAGCCGCTGTCGCAGGTTACGCCTTTGGCGGCGGCATGGAAAACATGCTCATGTGCGATCTCAGGATAGCAGCCGAGAATGCAAAGTTCGGGCTCCCTGAAATCAATGTCGGCATCTTCCCCGGCGGTGGGGGAACACAACGGCTCCCGCAGAATGTACCGGTCGCCCTGGCCAAAGAGATGATCTTCTTCGGCAGGATACTGGACGCGCAGGAAGCGCACTCATTCGGCTTGGTCAACAAGGTTGTACCTATTGAAGCCCTGCTGGACGAGGCCATGGACTGGGCCAGGAAACTGGCGAGAAAGCCGCCACTTGCCCTGAAGGCAGCCAAGGCAGCCATCAACGCTGCTTATTCCACCGACATGCAGACAGGGCTCGGTCTTGAAGGCATGGCCTGGAGCGCGCTTTACGGCACGAAAGATCAGAAGGAAGGCATGCAGGCCTTCCTTGGAAAAAGAAAACCACAATTCACAGGCCAGTAAGCCTGCCGGAGGGCACCATGAATATCGGATTATTCCTAGGTATTGCAGTGACAATGGCAGCTATGAGCGTCATCGGCATCATGGCTGTGAGAAAGATTAAAAGCTCTGAGGACTTTTCCATCGGAGGCAGGAAATCCACCTCCGTCATGGTAGCGGGGACAATTCTCGGCTCTATCGTCGGCGGCGGCGGCACGGTGGGCACCGCCCAGGCGGCATTTGCCGGTGGTCTGATCGGCTGGTGGCAGACCCTCGGTCTCGGCATAGGCTGCCTCATTCTGGGCGTGGTGTTCTCCAACTACATTTACAAAACCAAGGTGGAAACCGTTCCCCAGGTTCTGGTGAAAACCTATGGAAGCAAAATAGGCCCGATCACGAGCCTGTTCGGCAGCATCGCCATTTTCTTCTCGATCATATCGCAGCTCAAATCCTTCATCCCACTGCTCACCTCGATGTTTCCGAATGTGCCGCTCACCCTCGCTGCGGCCATCGGCATCGCCCTTGTCTTTTGCTACGTGCTGTTCGGCGGCCTCTGGGGTGCCAGCATGGCGGGCATTTTCAAAATGGGCATGATTTACATCTCCATGGTTGTCTGCGGAACGATCTCCTTTGTCGGACTGGGCGGTTTTTCCGGCATGGCTGAGAAGCTTCCTCCCTCCTACTTCGATCTTTTTGCAGACGGCTCCTCCAATCTGGCCAGCGGCGTTTCTCTGGCGCTGGGCGTGCTGGTCACCCAGATCTATATTCAGGGCATACTCTCCGCCATCGATGCCAAAGCGGCACGCAACGGCGCTCTGCTTTCCATGGCCCTGACCCTGCCCATGGGTCTCTTCGGGGTTGTCATCGGCATGTTCATGAAGGTGAACTACCCGACGATTCAGGCAGCTACCGCACTTCCGCAGTTCTTCCTGATCCATATGCCACCCTTCGTGGCAGGTATTTTCATCGCAACCCTGATGATCACCACTCTGGGCAGTATGGCCGGTCTCACCCTCGGTGTTTCCACCATGATGACCCGCGATCTGTACAAGAGCATCCGTAAACAGGCCACCGATAAGGAAAGCCTGTTCGTGCTCAGGGCCTTCATCGTCATCATCTGCCTTCTGGCAGCCTATTTCTCGGTATCCAGAGCCAGCGTGTTCATTCAGACTTTCGTGTTCCTCTCCTTCGCTCTGAGAACATGCGTGTTCCTGATCCCGATGGGCTTTGCCTTCTTCTACAAGGGCAGACTGACCCCGGCGGCCGGACTGGCGTCGGTCATTGCCGGACCGGGAATCAACATCGTCTGGAACATCATGAATAAGCCTTTCGGCATCGATCCCATCTTCGTCGGCCTTGCAGCCGGACTGGTAGCTTTCGTGGTGGCGAACGAGATCGCCAAGCGAATGATCACCGCCGAACCCGCAGCATCTCGCGTTTAAAACACCGGCACTCCACGCGCCTTTACCTTGAAGGTGCGTGGAGATGCGGAAGCTACATCTGACAGTTTTGGAATAATAAAGGAAACACCTATGAAGCGGCCTTTGGAAGGCATCCGAGTCCTGGATTTCACCCACGTTATTTCAGGGCCATTCTGCTCCATGTTGCTCGGAGACATGGGCGCGGAAGTCATAAAGATAGAGAAACCCGGTTCAGGAGAATTTTATAGGGAGGAAGGCATCAAGAACGGGAGTGGGATAAGCATCATCTATCCCAACTACAACCGTAACAAAAAGGGCATCACTCTTAATATAAAATCTCCCAAAGCCAGAGCCCTTCTTCTGGATATGGCTGCGAAGGCCGATGTCTTCGTGGAGAACCAGAGGCCAGGATTACTTGCGGGTATCGGACTTGGGTACGAGGACCTGAAAGCTGTCAATCAGGGGATCATTTATGCTTCCATATCCGGTTTCGGACAGAGTGGACCTTACGCAAAGAAACCCGCCTTTGACATGACCATCGCCGCCATAAGCGGTCTCATGTCACTGAACGGGCTGGAAGGTACCGTGCCCACCAAGACTGGAGCGGCGTTCTCGGATTTCATCTCCGGCATATACACCGCCCTTGGCATCGTTGCCGCAATACGTAAACGGGAGGTCTGCGGCGAAGGATCGTATATCGATGTGGCGATGCTGGATTCCGTCGTTTCCGTACTGGATGCTTTCATTCCCCAGTATCAGTTGACTGGGAAAGAGCCCGTGCGCTGCGGCAATCGTCGCGCCGGTTTTGCTCCCGCCAACGTCTTCCCGGTCAAGGATGGCTACATATACATTGCGGCGTCCTTCCAGACGCAATGGGAAGCTCTCGCCAAACTGATGGGAAGAGAAGAGCTTATTGTCGATCCGCGTTTCGTCAAGAATACGGATCGTAAAGAGAATGAACCTGCGCTTGAAGCCATTGTCGAGGAATGGACTTCCTCTCTTGGCAGCATGCAGGCCGTATCACTTCTCGAAGGTGCTGGAATCCCCTGCGCACCGGTGAAAAGTATCAGCGAAGTGGTGAAGGATGAGCACATCCTGGCCAGAAAAAGCATCATCACATGCGACTATCCGGGCATAGGCGAATACCCCATGGCGACCTGCCCCATCCGTATCGACGGTATTGAGCAGGATATCGTCCGCGCCCCACAGCTGGGCGAACATAACGAAGAAGTACTCTCAGATATTCTGGGATATTCAAAAGAATACGTTCAAACACTTCAAAAAGAAGGAGTGCTGTAAATGTAATGACGGGCAGGCAATCCGCTTGCCCGTCTTTCATTTTGAGCAAAATCTTTTCATCAGGCAAGGCAAGCTCAATGGGTATTCTCGATCAGACGATAAATATCTCTGCCAGAATTGAAACCGGAGCAACGCGGGAGAAAAGCCGTATACGGTCAATATTTGCTGCATCATCCGGTAATCTGGTGGAGTGGTTTGATTTTTATGTTTACTCATATTGCTCCATATATTTTGCAAGCACTTTCTTTCCCCAATCGGACAAGACGGTACAGTTACTGCAGGCGGCAGCAATATTTGCGGTCGGGTTCCTGTTACGTCCGATCGGTGGTTGGGTATTTGGCTATATAGCCGACAAATATGGTCGAAAGGTTGCCCTGCTCATCTCTGTTTACATGATGTGCTTTGGGTCTCTCGTGATAGCGTGCCTGCCAGGCTACGCCACAATCGGCATCTGGGCTCCGGCTTTACTTCTGGTGGCGCGAATGTTCCAGGGGCTGTCAGTCGGAGGAGAATACGGGGCAACTGCCACCTATATGAGCGAGATCGCCCCCGATGGCAGACGTGGTTTGCTGGCATCCTTCCAGTACGTCACATTGGTTGGCGGTCAGCTGCTCGCGCTGCTCGCCATCGTCGTGCTCCAGCATACGATTTCCGAACCGGACATGTATGCGTGGGGGTGGCGCATTCCCTTCTTTATCGGCGCGGCGCTCGGTGTCGTGGCCCTTTATCTGCGGCGTACCCTGACCGAAACATCGGAAAAGAACATACGTGAGCGCAAGGATGCGGGTTCCCTGAAGGCCTTATGGGAAAACCGGCGCGCTTTCTGCATGGTGCTCGGTTTCACCGCAGGCGGCTCCCTGAGCTTTTATACCTACACGACCTATATGCAGAAGTATCTGGTCAATACCGTCGGGATGCCGACACGCACCGCCAGCATCATCATGATGACTGCAATCTTCTTCTTCATGCTGTTGCAACCGTTGCTCGGATGGCTCTCCGACCACATCAGCCGACGAACATCGATGCTGATATTCGGCACTTTGCTGACCACCGCAACGGTACCAATCCTCACAATGTTGAGAAGCACGTCCAGCCTTCAACTTACCTTTGCACTCGTCATGGCTTCATTGGTCATTTTAAGTTTTTACACATCCATCAACGGCCTTCTGAAAGCGGAGATGTTCCCATCTCATATCCGGGCGCTGGGCGTGGGTGTATCCTTTGCGATTGCCAATGCCATCTTCGGCGGCTCTGCCGAGTTCGTCGCCTTGTGGCTGAAATCGATTGGTTTTGAATCCGTCTTCTTCTGGTATGTCTCGGGGATGGGCATCGTTGTATTACTGACATCTCTCAAGCTTCACCGACATGGCGAAGGAACGTTGAGATAGTCCGACAAACGAACTAATATTTCAGATTCTCGAACGATAACAAAAATTTTCCTCACATGAGTTCGATTTTATAGAAACGTTTGCGTATTCGGCACAGCAAGCCATAGCCTCTCCCCTGACAATAAGGGACGCGAATCCTGGGATGGGCGGCTTGGAGTTGCCATCAGGTAGTGAGGCAATGAACTTATGATCAGCAGGGATTTGTTTGAACACCACATGCACGATGTGCCAAACAATGCAATTGGAGTAGTGCGCAGCCCTTCGATGTCAGGTCCGCATTTTTACCAATTCTGATATCTTATCCGCAGCCGCTTTTAGCGGCGCGATACATTGCTTCATGTGAGCCTTGGATCCCATGCCTGCAGGACTGCTGGTGTTAATGGCAGCGATGACACGCCCATTCCGATTGTAAATCGGCGCAGCCATGGTTATCAGGCCGACATCAAGTTCCTGGTTGACCATGGCCCAACCCTGCTCGCGTACCTCGGCAAGCGTTTTCCGCAATTCCTCGATATCGACAGCAATTCTCGCCTTTTCCGGATTCGACGCCAAAGCAGCCAGATTGGCTTCCAGCTCTTCCTCCGGAAGTCCCGCAAGAAGAACGCGCCCCATCGAGGTATGGCTTGCAGGCAAACGACTTCCTATAGACAGATTGAGCATCATGATTTTTCGGATCGGCACCCGGAGAACAAAAACAATCTCAGACCCATCCAGAACGGCAATCGATGAGCTTTGCTGTAACTCTCTCACCAACATTTCAACGATCGGTTCCGCCGTGTCCCAGAATGGCATTGAACTGAGATAGGCAAAACCAAGATCCAGAATTTTCGGTGTCAGTTGAAACCTTCTTCCATGGGCTTCGACATAGCCGAGATGCACGAGCGTCAACAGGATACGCCGAGCTCCTGCACGCGCCAGCCCCGTCGCCTCCGCTACTTCTGTCAGAGTCTGGGTGGGGCGTTGGGCGTTGAATGTTTTGATTACCGCCAAACCGCGTGCAAAGGTCTGGGCATAGGAATCACCTGGTTTCTTTACTTCGCTGTTCTCAGAATTCGGTAAATCCATGATGGCGGAAGATTTCAACAAACTGATTTCTCTGATCGTGGTTAGCCTATCCATATACGGCATATCGAAAGCGTATCTCAAGAGCGTAGTTGGTAAAATCTGGCTATAAGGGCCTGCGGCACTTTGCAGGGTTATTCCGGTAGACGCTTATGTAGTGCAGCCTTTGAATGACGCCAAAGCGCCGTCAATTCCCGGTATTCCAGGGCATCTTCTCGAGCAGCCGGGCCAGCCCACAAAAACCCGTAAGGCCTGAAAATATCAACCCAAATCCGATAAAGGCGCTCATAAGGAAGAAAAGCGGATTAACGAAATAGGCGAGCAAGCTGGCCATCAGAACAAGTATCCCGATCGTCATCTGAACCTGACGGTTCAGAGGCAGAATGGAACGCCCCGAACCGACGGTCTGATAGCCGCTCTTCACCCATGCCGAAATCCCCCCTCCAAGATTGTAAAGTTCGGCTTCCGGCAGTTCCCGCTGCAACTGGGCGCAAGCCCTGCCTGAACGCATGCCTCTCTGGCACTGAATGACAAGTTTTTTGTCCTGTTCGACGGGAACGGTTGCCGCACCAAAAATGGAAAGCGGTATGGAAACCGCACCGGGAACATGCCGGGCGGCGTATTCGGATGGATCCCTTACATCGACCAGAACGGCATCTCCCCGATCAAGCCATATCTTGAGAGTCCCTGCATCTATGGTTGTAATGGGCATACCATTCTCCCTTTATTTTAGAGTTCACTAAATTATCAATCACGGCAATAGATAAGATAGAGTGTTGAGAGAAGTGCACTCACCTCCATACTGGCCAGGGAATAATGGACCATCTGGCCATGCTTCTCAGAAGTAACCAAGCCTGCCGCCTTCATTTTTGCCAAATGCTGGGATACCGAAGAATGTGATAAATCACTTAATTTTGCCAGATTTCCAACAGATTGTGAGCCCTTCACCAGAGCGCAAAGAATGGCCAGTCTCTTGGCATTGGCGAGTTGCTTCAAAAGCATTGCAGCTTTTCCGGCATTTCTCGCCATCGCCTCGGACTTCAATTTTTCCAGCTCTTTCATACTCGGATTATATTAGATATTTCTAATATAATAAAGTGCACTTTCTCACACTACCGAAGCCATATCGGCTCATCTTATTGACTTCTCCTCGCAATACGCGCTCAAACTGCCGACATTACGGCAGCGCAAACCCGGGATCATGCAAGTGGCACATTCTCGCTTTCTGAAGACCGGGCTCATTCTTCTTTGCCTTAGCCTTGCGATCCCCTCTCTTGCGAAGGAGGCAAAGCCGTTCATCAATGCTGAAAAGCTCGACATCAGGCAGGTGATCGGAGCACCACCCGCAAACGATTCTCCTGACACGCGAGCCGAACTCGCGACGTTGGAAGCGCTCCAGAACAAGCGCACAACCCGAGATGAGGCACGCATTCTGGCCGACACCAGAGAGAAAGTCTGGCGCTTTGCCGAAGTGCTTGGAACACACTTCAATGCCCGGTCACTGCCGAAGACAAAATCCTTTTTCAAGCGTGTGGTCGCGACTTCGCGTGCTGTTGTTGCTCCGGCCAAGCAATACTGGATGCGCCCCCGGCCATTCACCGTGGATGACAAGCTCATCCCATCGATCAAACATCCGACATCCGGCTCCTGGCCTTCGCGCCATGCAACCACCGGAACCCTGTTCGGGCTGATTCTCGCCGATATGATACCGGAGAAGCGCGAGGCACTTCTGGAGCGGGCGAAAGAATTCGCCGATAACCGGGCATTCGGCGGCGTGCATTACCCCTCAGACATCGAAGCGGGACGCAGGACAGCGGCTGCGATCATCGTGAAACTAAAGGAAGACTCGAATTTCGTGAAAGCCTTCAACGATGCCAGAGATGAACTACGGAAGAAGCTTCACCTGGACGAGGCTTCATTGGAAACCAGCCAGTAATCGAGAAACTTATCCAGCCAGTGCGCAACCTGCGGGTCGTATTGCATGCGGCTTTCGATCTGGCGTTGACGATCCTGAGCTCCCGGCAGGGACAAGCGTTCGCCGCCGATGACTGTCCAGCGACACATCATCGCGTGGGTCACTTCCGGGTGAAACTGCAACCCGTAGGCGGAGTGCCCGAACCGGATAGCCTGATTTGGAAAATCTTCACCGCTGGCGAGTTTTTCCGCACCCGGCGGGCAGTCAAAGCCCTCACTGTGCCAGTGGTAGACCTGCTCAGGCCAGGGAGCATCGGCTGCCTCGGCCATGACAAGACCAGCCTGCGTCGGCAGCAGCGGGTAATAGCCTATCTCGGCCAATCCCCGGTCATGGGTCCGAACAACCGATCCCAGGTTTCTGGCCAGCATCTGAGCGCCAAGACAAATGCCGAGAAACGGTTTCTCCTCCCTCAGCGGCACGTCGATCCAGTCTATCTCCGCCGTTATGAACTCTTCATCGTCATTGGCGCTCATCGGCCCGCCAAAGATAACTGCACCGGCATGTTCGGCCAGCGTCTGCGGCAGCGGATCACCATAGCGGGGACGGCGCACATCAAGATGGTGACCACGGGCCTCCAGAAGTCTTCCCACGCGCCCAGCCGTGGAGTGCTCTTGATGAAGGATGATCAGGATCGGTTGCTTCTCGTGCGGCGAGAAAAATCTTTTAACTTGCATGATGCCCCGATAGACCGAGAATGCCTGCTGACAAAGTACAAAACGCTCCATAGCACATAGCTTGTGCGCTGAGATACTCCATCCGTCCCGATACCGCCTTTTCGAAAAGCGAAGGTCTTCGCTGCCTTGACATAGCTTTCGTCATTGTACCATCTACTTTCAAGGAAGCACTCTGCCCTTGTCTCGAACAACCCGAAGGTGTGGCCGTGAATGAAGCCGAAAACCAAGACAATCCAATGGCCGGACTGAAGGTCCTGATCGTCGAGGATGAAGGCGCGATCGCGCTCCTGATGGAAGACATGCTGATGGAACTGGGCTGCGAGATAGCGGGCTCCGCCGCAAGGGTCGAGACAGCGATGGAGATGATCGAGAGCTGCCCCATAGACCTCGCCATTCTGGATCTCAACATCGCCGGCAAGTCTGCCTATCCCCTCGCGGAGGCGCTGGCAGGACGCAATATCGGCTTCCTTTTCTCAACGGGTTATGGTGGAGTTGGCATCAAGGATGATTATCAGGATCGCCTGGTTCTTCAAAAACCATTCACGCAACGCGATCTGAAGGCCGCCCTGCTCGAATTCTGCAAGCGTCGATCATAAAAGCCACAGGTTTGTTCTGTGGCTAGACTCCCAGATCCCGGCAGGAATCCTCAATAATCGTCATGATGGCCCGACGCGCCAGCTTCGGATCGCGAGCTCTGATTGCAGTGACGATCTCTCCGTGCAGCTCAAGGGAATATTGTGGACGCGAACCGGCTTGCGCTGTCCGAAGCAGCAATGCCTTCAGAGACCTTCCGATAATACGCCCGAGTTGAACCAGCACATGATTTTGGGTTGCAACCAACAACATGTGGTGGAAATCCGCATCGGCCTCGGCAGACCGGGCCGCATCGTTGCCCTGAAAAGCCGCCATGCGCTCGAAGGCGTCCTGCAGCTTGGCAATATCTTTATCCGACGCACGCAGCGCCGCAAGTTCCGCAGCGGCGGGCTCGATGATACGACGCATCTCCATGAGCGACGCGACATATTCCGGCTGCTCGGAAAAATCCTCAGCCCAGGCGATCATATCCGGATCCAGCAGATTCCAGAGGGTTTTCTCCTGAACCTGGGTGCCGATACGGGAACGGATGGAAAGAAGTCCCTTCGATTCAAGAACCTTCGTAACTTCACGTATCACGGTGCGGCTAACGCCGTATTGCATGCAGAGTTCAGTCTCCGTCGGCATGAAAGAGCCTGGCTCGACTTCACCCGTGAGAATTGAACGCGCCATAGCCGTAACGATTTCCGCCTTCACCCTGGGCTTGCGGGTTCGGAGACCATTTATCGGCAATTTTACGCCTTCATCACTCTCGGTGGTCTTTCCGTATGCAATCTGTTGCGGCATGGGAAGCATCCCCTCAAGGCATCGTATACAGCCTTTAAAACACCGAAGAGTACGTTTTCAAGCGAAACCGCGTGTGCTTTCCATGCGTTTTGACGCAGAACAAAACTGAACCCGATTACATAACGCAATCAGCGCCGCATCGCCCGTGATAGAGCCAGCACCGCTACGCCAACGAGACCAAGTGAAATCAGAACATTCCAGCCGGCCAGGGATAACCCGAACAGGCGCCAACTGGCCTCGGAACAGCTTTCAACCTTGACGTTCTGCATCTGCGCCAGAAGATCACTCACCGAAGCCGGCCCCGCAGCGCCCCCACTGCAACCGGTCGGTCCCGGCCAGAATTTCCACTCAACCCCTGCGTGATAAGCGGCGAGGCCCGCACTTGCGATGAAGATTAGCGCCAGAAATGCAAGGCCGAGCCGAATTGTGACGCTGCGGTTAGGCAGGCAGGCAGTCACCAGCGCTATCGGAATGGCGATGTAATAGGGAACCCGCTGCTTCAGGCAGAGATCACAGGGCAAGATGCCAAGAACGTGCTCAAAAAACTGCGCTCCGGCGATGGTGCCTATAGCCGCCACCGCAATCAGCAGGGCAGCCCTGCGAGGCGTCAGGAGGTCGAAAACGATACGCAAACCATTCACGCGCAGCCCTCACATCAGATATCGAAAGGCAACAAAGCCACCGATCAGCACCGCCAGAAATACAACACCAACCGTATTGATATGGCGATCAAGCACGCTCTGAATCTCGGGGCCGAACCGTTTCACCAGAGCAACCACGAGAAAGAAGCGCGCTCCCCGGGTAATAGTGCATAAAATCACGAACCAGAGAAAATTATAACCCGCGATCCCGGATGTGATCGTAATCAGCTTAAAAGGGATTGGCGTCAATCCCTTTATGAGGATGGCGAGATGGCCATATTCGCCATAGGTGGCGCGAAAGACCTCGGCCTGATGCATCAGACCATAAAGACTGAACAGCCAGACGCCGATCGTCTCATACAAAAACGCCCCGATCACATAGCCGAGCATGCCACCCAGAACCGAAGCAACCGTGCAGATGAACGCATAGGACCAGGCCCGCTCGGGACGCGCCAGAACCATAGGCACCAGCATGACATCCGGCGGAATGGGAAAAAACGAGCTCTCAGCGAATGAAACCGCGCTCAGGGCCCAGGGAGCCGATTGCCGTGCGGCCAGGGACAGTATCCAGTCATACAGACGTCGAAACATCAAAACCTGCGAGAAAAGCCGATCCGGCAACCGGAAGGCGAAGACAAAATGCGAATCCTCCGCCCTTTGAGCACAAGCTTGCGGCGGAAGCGAGGCTTTTTGAAGAGAATATCGCATGTAAATGAAGGAGGCACATGCGTTGAGCAACAGAGTGCAGGCATTACCTCAAGGGCATATCTCAAACATCCGGCATCGGAATGCCGCCGAACCACACGATGTTCAACGACAAATATCGGAATATTTCACTCACCACACGCATTCCACATTGACCAGCTACAAACCGGCATGATAGGCGAGTGCCAAGGCGAATGCCCCTGTGGCGGAATTGGTAGACGCGCTCGACTCAAAATCGAGTTCCGCAAGGAGTGCTGGTTCGATTCCGGCCAGGGGCACCACTAGCTAAAAATATCATTGATTTTA
>Ga0153941_1000165_pt1 | contig 32093 bp, 30 predicted proteins | sample TSNJ025MetaG_FD_104733 | JGI IMG/M metagenome (GOLD analysis project Ga0153941, IMG submission 104733) | Attine ant fungus gardens microbial communities from New Jersey, USA - TSNJ025 MetaG | ecosystem: Host-associated > Fungi > Mycelium > Unclassified | place: USA: New Jersey, Brendan T. Byrne...
CGCCTGTTTCAGCAGTTGGAGAAGGTGCGTATCAAGGTGAGGATACAGATTAGCAGGCTATCCCGTGATAAGATCACCTTGCTGGTGCAGGACCAAAAGGGGCAGAATGCCCTTATCTTGGTCTTGAAACCGGACGGAAAGGCATGTATCAATGCTGGCGGCGTGGATCAGCCGGTTTGTGTGTACCGGATGGGGCAGGTATTGGAAGTGGATATCCTGATCCGGTGCAGGGATTTTACTTATACTGTCAGGGTAAGCGAAGCCGGGGATGCTGCAGGGCTGGAGATGGAATCGACCCGGTTAAATATAATAGGAGAAAAGTCGGGTTTATTGGGAGCCTGTGTTAAGAATGTGGAGCGTTTTGTAATGACCAGTAAATATAACCTGCCCTTCCAGTCTCTGGAAGTGAATGGAAAGGCAGGAAATATTGGAGATCTGAAAGATGCTGATATTCCCCATGAACCCATAAGATTTGCCATTCTTTTCTTTCAGGCTGAAGCTGGGTTGGAGTTATAGGGAGCATGTTGTGGTCAGACGATGACATCCTCTCTTTCGCCAGACGTTATTCTTTTACAGAACCAAGCAGAACTCCCTTAACAAAGAACTTTTGTGCAAATGGATATGCAATAATCATGGGAAGTGAGGAAAGCACCATAGCCGCCAGTTCTATAGTTTTGGCATTTACTTCACCTGATCCCCTTGCACTGTTAATCGTATCGGCTATCACCGCATTAGCGGCCATTGCCGAGGACTGCAGCTGTTCTGTTGCATTATAGCTTTTTACCAGTTTCAGTATGTAATACTGCAGCGTCTGCAGATCTAAATCCTGCGTATAGTAAAGTGTTGTAGAATAATCATTCCATACCCCTACTGCAGTAAATACGCATAGTGCTGCCAGAACCGGCTTGGAAAGTGGCATAACGATACGATAATAGATCATCATTTCACTTGCTCCGTCCATTTTGGCTGATTCAAACAAGGAATAGGGCAGGGCTTTAAAATTGGTATTGTAAATAATTACATTATAGAACCCGCCAAACAGAGATGGAATAATATACACCCAAAAGGTATTATACAATCCCAGCCAGCTGATTAAAAGGAAAAAAGGAATAATTCCCCCACTGAAATACATACTGACAAAACCCAGTATCGTATAAAACTTTTTTCCTTTCAGATATGGTCTGGAGTAGGCATATGCGAACATGGATGTAATTATGGTAGAGCCAAATGTAACAATAACAGTCCGGAATACGGTAATCAGAAATGCTTTTCCTACTGCCGCATCATTTAATACTGTTTTCCAGCTTTCCAATGAGAATTCATCCGGCCAAAAGGTAGAAAATCCCTTTAATATGGCATTTCCGCTGTTAAAAGAATTAATCACCGCATAATAAAATGGATACAGCGAAACAGCAATCAAAAGAAGCATTATAATGATAATAACACCATTAATTATTTTGTCACCTATTGATTTGTCTTTAACCATTTTTTCCTGCCTTTCCTGCTAAAACAAACCGGAGTCTGTAAGTTTATTGGATGCATAATTAGCCCCAAGAAGCAATAATACTGCGAATACTGATTTCATCAGAGATACGGCTGAACCTACGCCAAAGTTAAACTGCTGCAGTCCGATCTGATACACATAGGTGTCAATTACCTGGCTTGCCGGCAGGTTCAGAACATTCTGGAAGACGTATATCTGTGTAAAATTATTGTTCAGCATACCTGCAACAGCAAATATGATCATAATCATAATCGTAGGCATGATGGAAGGCACTGTTATATAAAGCATCTTCTGGAATCTTCCTGCTCCGTCAATGGTAGCTGCTTCATACATGTTCTGATCCACTCCGGCGATTGCTGCCAGGTATAAAATGGCTCCCCAACCCAGATCCTTAACCAGTGCACTTATGATAGCCACTCCCCAGAAATATTTTGTACTTGCCAGAAACAGAATCGGTTCCTCTGTAATTTTTAATCCCAGAAGTATCTTATTGATTAGCCCGCCATCAGGAGACAGTAAGCTGATACATAATCCTCCGAAAACAACCCAGCTTAGAAAATGCGGCATATAGGTTGCCGTCTGCACCAGAGATTTAAATTTTGCGTTTTTCAGCTCGTTTAGGAGCAGTGCGAATGTAATAGTGGCAAAAATAGAAACAATCTGACCGATCAGATTAATCCCCAATGTATTCTTTATCATGGGCCAGAACTGAGAAGACCTGAAAACCTGTTTAAAATTAGAAAAATTATTGAATTTACTGGTAAATATACCAAGGAAGCCCATAGTTGACTTATAATCCTTAAACGCTATGATCAGACCAAATAATGGCACAATACTGAATAACAGCATCAGTACAGTTCCTGGCAGCAGCATTCCGTGAAGTTGAAGCTGGGTTTTTAAATCCGCACCAATACCTTTGTGTACAGCTGCTTTTTTGTTCTTTAACAGCATGAATATACCCTTAACCTTTCCTGATAAAGAAAGGCAATGTCTGAACATCGCCTTTTTGTTTATGTTGCGTTTCTGATGTTTTATCAGTTGACTGCTTTTAATGAGTACCCATATTCATTTGCATTATTCTGTACGGCAATATTTACATATTCATCCAGTTCCTGTAGTCCAAGTGCATTCAGTTTATCTACAAAGCTCTGGTACATTGTATCAAAACTGTTTTCTGTTGCGTTCAGAATAATGGATATCAGCTCCGTTTTTGCATAGGTTTCTATTTCGAGTTTGATATTGTTCATATCTGAATTGCTTTCAATATAGCTGGCAGGTAAAGTAAGTATTGCATTGTCATAGATATAATTTCCTTCCGTATCTCCCCTCTTACATTGTAATATGAGACCAATATCAGTACGCGGATCTATGTGCAGCCGGTCAAAATTCTGGTTACAGAATGCCCAGAATGCGCCTACACCTGTCACGGATGCATTATCTGCCTTCTCCTGTCCGGCTTCGGTTCTTTTGATCAATCCAAACTCATCTTCCGTATAATCGGTTGTCGGATCCCCATAGTTCCAGGTCAGCAGTCCTTCATTGCTGGTCATATACGCAAGAAACTGTGCAACTGCCTCAGGATTTTTCGTATCCTTCGCAATAAAAGTCTGAAGCCACCCTGTACCTACGTTGCTGCTGCTTCCCTGTGTGGGAGTTTCTCCGCCATCTGAGAATATGATTCCCGGCGAACACCACTCACCAGCATCTGCAAAACCGGTATCGGCTGTATTGCCCATAAAACAGAATACTCTTCCAGCCCTGCAGGCTGCTTCTCTTGCTGCTCTGTCCATGGTAAAATCATTTGCATTAATATAGCCGTTTCTTGCACAAACGTTAAGGAATTCCACTGCGTGCCTGAAGGAATTATTATAATAATTGCTCTGAAAATTCCCGTCCGCATCAAATTGCATACTTCCAAAGAACGCTGACAGTACGCCAAGTGCTCCTCCGTTACTCTCCCAGGAACCTCCATTGTAGACATTTCCATCTGCCAGAAAAATCATAACACTGGCACCGCCAACCTCCAGATTGGCCTGTTTTACTTTTTCAAAGGCTTCCAGCACCTTGCTCTCTGTAGTCAGATCTTCCTCCGAAATTCCCAGTTCGTCCATAATCGTCTTATTAAAAATAACCCCGCCATTCTCACGGTAATCTGCACTCCGCCATATATCACCGGTTTCTTCATTATCCCCCCAGATCTCACGGTTTTCAATAGACAGAATATGGCTCGGAATCGAATACCAGCCGCCGAATTTACTTATAAGAGCATTTTTGATGTCTTCAGGGAACTGACCGTTGATCAGATTGGAATCAGGCAGGTATGTCTGAAAAAACTCTTCTATAGACCAGACAAGATCAGCTTCAATCATATCATTAATCAAAGTCTCATTAGTAAGAGTTAATACATCCGGTAAATTTCCATTGACTATCATAAGGTTCAGTTTCGTATCAGCATCATCAGCCGGTGTTGTAGCAGATATTGTCACACCTGCAGCTTCTGTAATCGTTCTCATTACATACTGATCCGTATTCCAGGTTGAGGGAACTACTCCTGTGGATAAATACCAGCTGATATCCGTAATGCTTTCCTCATTCTCCCCTCCGCTGCTCTGATTCACAGTCTGTTTCTCACTGTTTGATGAACTTCTGTCTGTACCGGTTTCATTTCCGCTGCCACTTCCACACCCGGTCAGAAAACTGCTAAGAAGTACTACTGTAAGAATTAGTGATAATCTTTTTTTCATTCATTTTCTCCTTCTTTTTGCCATATCGGCGTTAATAAAATATGTTTTAAATTGTATATAAATATTAACCAGAATAAAATGTTTTTCATATGTCTTTTTATTGGTATTGTATGTCATAATTTTCTTACCATTTATAATCTGTTGTATTGTCTGATTCAAAATGCTATAATTTTGTATAATAAGTACAATGTCAGGAGGCTCTCCGGTGGAAGCTAAAAAACAGATCCCTATGAAAAATGTATATACTGTCTTGTGTATGATCATACTAACCGCACTTATTATCTCTCTTGCATATCAGATACTGAACACACGTGGCATATTGGAACAGAATACACAACAACTGCTTACGTCCTCTCATAACCAGACTCATGATAATATTACCCTTTATATTAACAATATGGAATCACTATTAACTTCATTATGCTACAATGGCAGCATACAGGAGTTTCTGCTGGAGGAAGACGGCAGCGGGCGCCTGCGTATATTTAAAGATGTTCAGACTGCATTTTCCAGTGTTGCCCTGGTACAGAGTGACATGATGGGGTTCAGTCTGTATAACAGCAATGGGGAATTTCTTGCTGCCAATGGCTCTGAATACCGCGCGGTTATACAGGCAGAAAAAATTGAAATCCCCTCGTCCATTATCTACCATACCATATTTCCGCCCAATTCCTATATTGGATATGCGAACGCTTACTATGTTATTACAGTCCCCATTGTTGATATAAGCACAATCAATATTGCCCGCAGCTATCTGGGTGCTATTGTTATTATTATGGACTCTTCTTTTATGAAATCTCAAATTGATACCATCGCACTGAATAACAGCAATACTGTTATTTTGGATTCTTTTGGAAAAGTATTGATACCCTCGACAATACGGGCGGAAGAAATAGACTATATGCTGACTGATGATGAAGACTATATTATTGTTGAATCTTCTCTTGCCTCTACCGGATGGCAGCTGGTGACCTTTCTGGAAAAAGGCACAATCACCGAAGACGTTCAACCCATTTTAATTGCGTCTATAATATCAGCTCTGCTTATTCTTGTTTGTATAATCATATTTATCACCCTGACAAACCAGTATTTTTTGAACCCTGTTATAAGCATAAGCCGCTTTATGCAGAAGATATCCGAAAATGCCAATAATAATATTTTCAGTAAGGCTGTTCATTATCGCGAAAACAGTAACCAATACTATCAGGAGCTTCATACAATGGAGAAAAGTATAAACTGGATGCTGGATTCTCTGGAACGGCAGAAGAACAATCTTCTTTTAAAGGAAAAAGAGTACTATGAGACACTTCTTCTTAAAAACCGCATGGAGGTTCTTGCCTATAAAAACCAGATAAATCCCCACTTTCTTTACAACACACTGGATTGCATCCGCGGAATTGCCATAAGTAAAAATGCTATGGAAATTGCTGAGATCAGCCAGTCTCTATCCAATATGTTCCGCTATGTGGTGAAAGGTGAAAACTTTGTTACAGTTTCTCAGGAACTGGAATATCTTAAGGAGTACGAAACAATTCTGCATTACCGGTTTATGGGAAATATTGGAATAACTGTTTCCTGTGATACAGATGCCGGCTACTGTTATATACCGATTTTTATTCTGCAGCCCATTGTGGAAAACGGTATTTTTCATGGACTGGAGAGGAAAGTAGGTGACAGAAGGATTTGGCTTAATATATTTGTTACAGATGCCCATCTGCATCTCAAGGTAACAGATAACGGAATAGGTATGACGCCGGAAGATTTGGCATTGGCGATTGCAATCTGTGAGCATCCCGAGCAAAGTCCGGAACAGCATTCTTATACCAAGAAAATCGGTTTATCCAATATAGCCCACAGACTCAGGATTTTTTATGGAAAAGACAGCCATATTCGTATAGCAAGTACTTTAGGGGAAGGGACCTGTGTCGAGATTATCTGCAGGGCAAAATGGGAGGAACCGGAAAATGTATAAAATATTAATAGCTGACGACGAGCCATGGGCCGCATATGGTCTGTGCCACCTCATTCCCTGGCAGGAATATGGCTTTCATATTTGTGATACCGCAGCAAATGGTATAGAAGCTCTTGATAAGTATTCCGTTCTACAGCCGGATGTGATTATCAGTGATATCCGTATGCCTGGCATGGATGGCCTTGAAATGTTGGAAATAATCCGTCAAAAAGATATGCGGACCTTAGTGGTATTCATAAGCGGATACTCTGACTTCCATTATGCGCAGAGAGCTCTTAGATTTGGGGCTTTTGATTATCTCGTAAAGCAAGTCACCCCTGATGCCCTTAAGCAATTGGCAGTAAGGCTTCACTGCGTGCTAAACGAACTGGATCAGCAGAAAAGCAGCTGGGATACCTGGTTTACTTTATTAGAAGAAAGGAAGCTTACCATTTCTGCCTGGATTATGCAAAATCAAAAAATAGATTATGAAAAATACTATATTATAACTTTTTTTACGCAGGCTAAGTGCAGTCATAATGTACATTCTGAACACTGGACACCTGATTTTATGCAGATTATGCTTCATACCGCCAGAAACAAAACAACCGTGCTGGCCGGCTATAAAGGAGATAAAGGCAGAAGGGAATGGAAGCAGCTTATAAATGAATATGAAAATGTTATTTGCGGCATCAGCAAACCAGGAAATGGTACAAATACGTTTGCAGAACTGTATAGGCAGGCTGACATTGCTTACTATACTGCCCAGATACGCGGCATGCAATGCCCTGTACATTATACGACGGCTCCTCAGGCTGACAACGCATTGCTGTCTTGCCTGTCCGAACTTGATCATACACTCTCGACCGGTCAGAATGATCATAGCCGTATATTAATAAAAAAGCTTTATCAACTGAGCAGAGAGTGTCTGCTGGATTATATTGCTTTCATTTATAACAGCATGTCTCAGATATTTATACGTAATCATATTCACGCTTTTGATGCGGAAAGTATTGAAACTTACAATTACCGGATACTTGCACAGGAATTTGAAACAATAGAGCAGATATTCGATTACTTCCATACATCCATGTTTGTTTGCACTGAAATAAATCCAGGCTTTTCTATTGATCAGGTATTGCAATACATAGAGGAACACTATACGCAGGAATTGCGGATTTCCCGACTGGCGGAGGAGTTCCATTTTACTTCCAGCTATTTCAGTACCCTCTTTCGCCGCAAAACAGGAAAGACTTTAACCAAGTACATTATGGAAAAAAGAATCCATCTGGCACAACAATATCTGATAAATACAAAAATGAGCATTAAAGAAATTGCTGATTGTACCGGATACAGCGATTATTTCCAGTTTAATAAGGTTTTCAGAAGAATGACCGGTATGTCTCCAAGTGCTTATCGACTGCAGGAGAACGGACAATTCCAGGATACCGGGTTGGAACTATAGGGAGCACGTTGTGGTCAGACGATGACATCAAAGATTCTCTTACCTTTCCATTCTACCCATTGTGGTTTATGAGGTTTTGGTTTTTTAGAAAAGTCAAAAGTGAGCAGGTAGCCGGTGGCAGCATTTTTACTATCCATGTAGTCCAACAGTTGATCGTAGGCTTTCTCGTGTTTGCTTTCGCCTTTCCACAGCTTAAGTTCCACGATAAATTGATCAATTCCATAATCAACGATGATATCCATCCTTTTTGTGTTGCGCGTCTGTGCCTCAATATGATAGAAACCTTTTCCGTTAATCAGCGGCTGTAAATAGGAGAGAAACAATAAACGTCCATGACGTTCATAGAATGTTTCGTCTTTGCTGCTAAACAGTTCAAAGTAATGTTGCGCGAACTTCTTCAGACACAGTGCCATGTCAAATTTGCCATCAATAACAATTTCCTCTTTAAGAACACCGGTTATTTGCTTTTGGGTGCGTCCGTCACGCAGAATGAAGTAATTGGACATCCGCATTTCAAATATTCTGTTGGAAATTGCTGCTTGTCCGTTATTGTTCCTGAAATATCCGAACATTACACCAAAATCAATCCAGACATCGTCAGTGGTAAAAACCTTAACGGCTCCGTCAATAAGGATGGAACGCGTAAGCTCTCTTAAATCATGGTAGTTTTCAAGGTTTTTACTCATATCATCAAACAGTGTGTTTTTCTCGGTGAGTAGTATTTTAACAGCTGCCCGTACACCTTCAGCTGTCCAGTTCTTACCCAATTTTCTGTCTATATGCTGACAGATCCGGCTCACCAAAAAGGGGTAGCCGTTTGTATAACTGTATATTTCTTCCGCAATAGCCGGTATATCCATGCCTGTGTTGTGGTCGTCCTCGTAATCCTTAAGCATTGTAGCAATGTCAGTGGGAGAGAATGACATATCAACTTCAAAGTCGGCAGCAATATTCCAGGGCGAGTTATTGCTGCCTTCGTTCTCTTTACGGATAATTAAGCCTTTCTGCTCCATAACAATCTTGATATTCTTTACATCAACCACGCCGACAAGAATGACACTGTGGAATGTTGCACCTCTTTCTTCGTTCCGGTCGAGATACTTACTGCGAAGAAGGCTCAAAAAATGCAGGAATATTTGATTGTTACATGTTTTATCAACCTCGTCAATCATCAGGACTATTTCTTTGCCCATGCACATTTTTGATATATGTCGGCTAAGCATCTTAAATGTTGTAACATTTGAATCAAACCACGTATGGTCATTCAGGCAATGTGATATTTCTTCCATAAACATATGGGAAAATGCTTCTTCCGTTTCAAATCCCAGGCGGCCTACAACTTCGAAACTCATACGCACTACGATATAATCATCCTTCAGCCGCTTTTCTAAAAGTCCAAGTGTCGTCGTCTTACCGTATTGCCGGGCACGATTGATTGTAAAGTATAGACCCTCGTCCACCATCTCTTGTATCTGTGTAAGTTTTCCACTTATGTCAACCATATAATGTTTATCGGGAATGCAATTCCCAAGTACGTTAAATTTACGTTTCATATGGGTTCACCGTCCTTTGAGGTTTATGTGCTGCCACTATTATTTAACTATATCATTATCCTGGTAAACAGTCAATTTTCTAAATATGTGGAATGAAAATCATATAACAGTTTATTACTTTTTTTTATCTACTATGATGCAACATAAGGAAAACGGATACCTTGGTTTGAGGTATCCGCTTTTGATTATTTAGCCCTGCTACATTATTTTTGTTGTTCAAGACCGAATCTTTCCATAAAAACTTCTGGCGACATTAGAGCGTCAGCGTTTGTATTGATTTCATCAACAGACCAATCCCACCATTTAACCCGGAGCAGAGTTTCTATCATCTCCGGTGAATAATGGTAGTGCTTAATTTTCCCAGGTACACCAACGACAACAGCATAAGGCGGTACATCCTCTAACACAACCGCCCCGGAACCGATTATTGCCCCATCGCCGATGTTAGTCACTTTGGAAGCGTTAATGAATGCATTTGCCCCGATATATACATCGCTGCCGATGGTCATGGGAGCTTTACCGTACGCATAAGGATGATCCGGGTTGGAAAGCAGCCTTTTTTGAAATAGAGCCATTGTTTCTTCGGTGAATAGTTGCTGCATATCATCACTTACAAAAGTCATATCTAACTGATGGTTCACAGCAATATCCACAGAGCCGTTAATGGAAGTGAAATGCCCTATACTTTTAATGTAGCCTTCTTTGCAGGCACCGGCGACTGCATCGCTGAAATAGGTCTCTCTGCCAATTTTTACACCATAGCATTCCCATTCAAACGGAAGTTCTCCGCCGGGATCGTTGAAAGTAAGGTAGTCATCAACATACTTGAAAGCCTTACTCTGTCCGTCCATAAAAAAATCTTCTAAATCATCATCGTTTATAGCGACCACATAATGCTTTATCGGGTCGACATTACCGGCGATATGGAACTTGTAAGGCTTTATTACGCGTAGGAGCAGGCGTGTTGGAGTGCCCCATATTGCAATTTCGCGGCCATTAAGATACCGTTCTAAAACTTGTTCGAGTCTTGATTTCATCGTTTTACCTCCAAAATTATTTATATATACAGCAGCATTCATTTTTGGAGGTGCCCGTGCCTGGTTTTAACAAGGATAGCGAATGCGCATCATCTTCAACCCCTTTCGTAATGACTGTTTTTATAAGTCAAAATGCTCCTCTAGTAACTTCAATGTTTTTTCCGGAGTGCTTTTATCATTTCTTACGATTTTAAATAAGTTGTATTTGTTTGCATCTGCAAAAATCCTTTCTACGCCAATTTTAAAAAGTTCGTTTTGCGTTGCGATTTTTTTCTTCGGCTCTTTGAGTGACATTATGCAATCCAAAAATTCTTTATGATCAGCTCGTGCACCATATTTTTCACATGTAACATAATCCGGAGGGGCTAACATACAAGCTATTCTGCTATATTCAGAAAGTTCCATCAAAAGACTAATCGGTAAGCTGATATCAGCAACTACTTTTTGGGTTTGTGATAACTTTACAAGTTCAATTATCGCATATTCCAAATATTCTTCATTGCCATTGTAATCACCGGCAGCCAAAAATTCCTCGACAGAACGACCGAAAAATGCTTCCCAATCAGTAACCTCTTGCCGCTTAGAAGCTCTTTTCTGATATTTCTCATCAATGATTGACTGCCAGACTTTGAAGCTGTCTTCGTGCCAGTTGTCATTGAAGTGGATAAATCCATATTTTTCAGACAACAGTCTTGATGCAGTTGTTTTTCCTCCGCAGGCTGTCCCCACTAAAAAGTATACATTTTGTAAGCTATGTTTTAAAACATTGTTTGCTATATTCATATCATTCTCCTTATTAGTAAAAATTTGCATAAAAATCAAGTCCATTGTTTATGGACTCCTATAACTGGATAAATTTTTAGCGAATCCTGTTAGTACCAATAAGTAAATGATTCCACATACGTAATTCTCCTTCAGATTAATTGTATTGCTCCCATTATACATCAAAATTTCCCATTTTGAAAGCAGTTTGTGAAACCGTACAGGCGGTCTTTTCCGATTCCTTTTCCGATTACCTGCCTGTCAGGTAATGATACACTTTTTTGTTCCAGTCGGATAAGGTAAGCCCTCTTTGTGATAAATAGTGGATTTTTGATGATAACTCCGGCAAGATACAGCCAGCCAGTTCAGTTTTATATTGCTCGGGCACAATACAGGCATATAGATAATCCGAAAGTGAGAGTTCATCTTTTACTTTTACAGGGTGATAACCATCAAACACATGGCAGGGATGCTGCGTTATAGCATCAGAACGAATATAGAAACGTACTCCTGCATTGTAGCTGCCGTTTTCTAAATCTTTTTCGTTTGGAAAATTTTCTGATAAGACAACATAATCTCCTGTCATGTCATCACCATTACAAAACATAATATATTCAAAAAAATCCGCTGGGTCATTCCATGGGCTTTCGCGTTTTTCAAAGGCAAGCTCTTCTCCTGTTTTTTTGTAAACCTTTATGGAAGAAAGTAATTTACCGCTTGATAATATGCCTCGCGTACTACTGAGACCTGTTGCATGATAAACAAACTCAGTTGTTTCAGAAAGTATTATTTTACCAACTGTTTCCGGGTTAGCAATAGCATATTTAATTGTTGCCAAAAGCTGTTCATCATCGCATACTATTTCTGTTTGCCTGTTATTTGATTGTTCATATGTAACAAATGCGACAGCCAGTTTTAACTCATCTCTGGAAATGTGAGGATAGTCGTGCAGGTTGAAATAATATACCCCGCCTTCGATTCCTCTGATCGTTTCATGTTTAGCAATATTCAGAATCATGATAATTACCCTCGCAGCAGTTGAACATAGTTGTTCATTTATTGCTCCTATTATACACCAGGAAATGATCCATATCAAACACAAAAGAGCCATCCATTATCGAATTTATCCCTCACCAACGCGGCAAGCGATGTCCAGTGCCAATCCGTGTGAAGAGAATAATCCGTTCCTTCTTGTATCAAAACAGCATATGCTTTCCGCAGCTCTTCCTCTGTTGAAAAGCGTATACAGCAACAACTGTTGCCTCCGGCAGGTTTGTCGTTGGATTGCATGAATATGCCCAGGCCAAAAATGTTTATATTTATTCCGATCCATTCCGGCAAACCGGGAATTGTATCTTCAGAGGTTTTTTCCGCTCCGAATGCTTCACGGTATAGGTCACAGGCTTCAATAACGGCTTTTTTACTTCCCAAATCGAATATTAAATAAAAGTACGATTGCTTTTTAACGATTTCCGGCGTCATTGATAATTTTTCGGTCACTTCAAATAACCGGTTCACATTCGCCGTATTACCCTCATAGTCCACATTAACAAGCTGTCCTTCAATCTCTTTCGCTTTTTCGTATAACAGCTTGACATCGGATTCTTTGCCGAAATCAGAATGCTCGATTTGACGGATAAAATCTAAAACTATCTCTTTGAGTTCGTGCAAGAGAGATACTTCTTCGTCAATAGCGTCAGCCTTTTTTCCAAGAACCTCCAACACGACCTCAGAACCTGATGTGTTGAATATTCTTTGAATGTCTTTGATGCTGATGTTCAGTTTTCGCAGGATTAAGATTTGTTCAAGACGATGTACGGCGGCATTGTCATACAGCCTGTACGCGTAGTCGTCGCTCCGGGTACTGGTTATCAGTCCCATTTCCTCGTAATACTTCAAAGCACGCGCGGAAATACCATATTGCAATGACATTTCGCGGATTTTAATGAGTTCGCTCATGTTTTTTCCTCCATATTCTATACTAACCATTATAAAGCCGTACGCAACGGTCGAGTCAATAGCAAAAGTTTAAATTTTTTGAGGTTAAAGCTGAACCGATTATAACTTCCCCCTAATATAGAATAAATATATTGATTATATGAGAAGCTAAAAATGCATATATTAATATAATAGGAACAAAGGGCATGTTCCGTGAAAAGGAGGGAACTGCGGTGGAAGCAAATTGTTTTAGTGATAAAGTAGTATATCAGATATATCCCAAATCATTCCAGGATTCCAATACTGACGGAATTGGGGATTTGCCTGGAATTATGAGCAGACTGGGATATCTGAAAACACTTGGCGTGGACTATCTGTTGCTTACGCCGTTTTTCCAGTCTCCACAACGGAATGACGGGTATGATGTGGCTGATTACCGCAGTGTTGATACTGTATTTGGAACGATGGAGGAGTTGGAAGTACTGATTCATGAAGCCGGAGAAAAAGGAATCGGTATCATGCTTGATATGGTATTTAACCATACTTCCACGGCTCATGAATGGTTCCAAAAGGCTCTGCATGGTGATGAGAAGTATATGGATTATTATATTTTCAGGGATGGAGAGGATACACAACCGCCCACCAACTGGAGTTCCAAGTTCGGCGGTCCAGCCTGGGAATATGTTGAGGATATGAATAAATGGTATTTGCACTTGTATGACGTGACACAGGCGGATTTAAACTGGGATAATCCGAACGTCAGGGAGGAGCTTAAGGATATTCTCTGTTTCTGGAAAGAGAAGGGTATTCGCGGATTCCGTTTTGCTGATATAAACCTGATTTCAAAACCGGAAATATACACTGACGATGATCAGGGTGACGGAAAACGCTTATATACAGATGGCCCCCATGCGCATGAATATCTGAAGGAACTGGTTAAGGATACCGGTATTGAAAATATGATAACAGTTGGGGAAATGTCATCCGCAACACTTGCGCATTGTATCAGTTATTCGAACCCTGAAAATAAAGAATTATCCATGTGTATGTATGAGCTGATACCGCCTGACAGTAAGGGAGTGAAAAGACTGCTTACTGACTGGCAGCTTGGCATGCAGGCAGGAAAGGGACGGAGTGCGTTATTCTGGTGCAATCATGATCAGCCGAGAATTGTTTCCAGATTGGGAAACACAGGCGAATACAGGGAAACATCAGCCAAGATGCTTGCTGCTGTAATCCATATGCAGAGGGGTACTCCCTTTATATTTCAGGGTGAAGAACTGGGTATGATGAATGCAGATTTTGATGAAATTGACCAGTACAGAGATGAGGATAGCCTGAACTACTATAAAACCATGATGGAAAAAGGCAACAGCCACGATGAAGCCATGGACACCCTTGCAGCGTACTCCCGGGATAACAGCCGTACACCCATGCAGTGGAATGATGAGAAATATGCCGGATTTTCTGAGATGGAACCATGGATTTCCATACCTGCCAATATTAAGTCCATACATGCCAGTGCCCAGTGGGACACGGAAGATTCTGTTTTTTCATTTTATAAAGACTTGATCTCATTACGGAAACGAAAAGAGGTAATAGCAAAAGGGCATATTGCGTTTTTATTTCTGGAGAATGATGATGTTCTGGTTTTCAGACGCTATTGGGATCAGGAAGATATTTTAGTATTTAACAATCTCTGTGGGAACATTATTGTATTGGAGCCGGCAGCATATATTTCGGAATATGTTAAGATTATGGGAAATTATCATACCATTCAGACAGAGCAGGAATGCATTCATTTAAGACCATATGAAACGATTATTCTGGAAAAAAAGATAAGTGAAACGAAATCATTAAATGTATCAGACTTAGACTAAAATAATCTTAAATTGACAGGAGGTATCACAAAAGAATATAATCAGCATAGATACATTACTATTCGCAGCAGTTACGCAAAAAGAACTTGTTTTCTTTGGATAAGAGTGCTGTTGCAGAATGTTGATAAGGCGGAAACGATAATGATAAACCGATTATTAGGTACCATATATTTATTAATGAGGAAAGGTACTGTAACAGCAGCAGAGTTGGCGCAGCGTTATGAAGTATCAATAAGAACCATATACCGTGATGTGGAAACCTTAAGTATGGCAGGAATCCCAATATACACCAGGAAGGGAAAAAACGGCGGGATTAGTCTGACTGAACAATTTGTCCTGGACCGTATGCTGATTACACAGGAAGAACAGCAGCGAATTCTGGCGGCATTGTCGGGAGTTGCAGGGACGAAAGCGGAAGATGACAGTAAGATCATAAAAAAGCTGGGTGATTTTTTTCAAATAGAGCCATATAATTGGGTTACGATTGACTTTACAGACTGGAGCGGGAGAAGTCAGGAAATTTTTGAGGAATTAAAGCAGGCCATATTAAAGCAACAGATATTGGAGTTCGATTATTATGGACAAAATGCGGTAATGAGCCATCGCAGGGTAGAGCCGCTGAATCTGTTATTCAAAGAATATACCTGGTACTTACATGCCTATTGCCATAACAGGAAATCCATGAGGCTTTTTAAGCTTCTGCGGATGAAACGTGTACAGGTAATGGAAGAATTTTTTGTCCGTAATAAGGACAAATACAAGGAAAATGAGGAAATTCAGGAAGGCGTTGTTCATGAGCAGGAAGGAATTGATCATGTAACGGAGCCTTTTGTTCCCATGAAACTTCTAATAAAGGAAAAAGAAGCATATCGGGTATATGACCGTTTTCGGGAAGAAGAAATTACAGTGTTGGAAAACGGTGATTTTATAGTGGAGACAGGCTATATGATGAATGACTGGTTACTTGGCATAATCCTGTCGTTCGGCCCGTCCGCAAAGGTACTGGAACCTTTGGAATTAAGAGAAGAAGTGTGCAGCAAGCTGGAAGAAATGCTGAAAGAATACAAAGAAATATAATACATATGATAATATGACATACAGTTGTCAGGATTGGTATTGTATTATAGATAAAATAAAGAAGGTACAATATGGATATTCAAGGAAAGATTTTTATAAATACCAGAGCAATCATTGAGAGGAATGTTGGAGATAAAAAAGAAATAATTATACAGTGGAGAAATAAGAAAGGCGAAGAGTGTTGGGAATTCCCTGGTGGAAGAGTTGAACCATACGAATCCATCTACGACACAATTAAACGTGAGGTCAAAGAGGAGATAGGGCTTATCATCACAGAGATATCCGGAGAGGATGGCTATTTCCTGGCAGACAATGTCGAGTGTCTTAAGCCGTTCACCATATACCAGACACTGGCAGGATGATATTATCAAAAGCAATTGTGGAGGAATAATGCATGAAGAAAATAATTTCAGATGTAGTTAATTTCCCAAATGGGTGTGAAACTGTACGTTATACGGCTTGCTTTGTATCTATGCTCATGCGCGCAGAAGGGATGACAGATAAAGACTGTGATTTTTTCTGCGACAGGCAAAAAGGGAACTGTATCAGGTGCGGTCAATGCCAGGATTTAACGCCAATTAATAAAAAGCATGAGGAGCTATATAATTTGTATACAGCTGTAACCGGTTTTGGTTTTTTACAGATTGACTTATCCAACGATCGTCACATGAATGATGATTGGAATCAAACCTGTAATATGATGCTCAGAGAATTTGACTGGTACATAGGATTTTCAATGGATTATGCCGGTTATGATTTTGAGGAGCTGCAATTTCCTGACGATAATAAAGAATTAGTTTTCAATAAAATAAAGTCCTCAATTGACAAAGACATCCCGGTTTTGGCGTTATTTGGAAGAATCTATCAATGGGTTTTAATAACGGGTTATGATGATGAGGGTGCTTTATATGGTCTTGACGGCTCACAAGGTTATTGGGGTAAGCCATACACAGAACCCACAGGGTACGATGAAAACGGTATGTTTATTATGCCCGATTGGTACGAAAAAGCAGGACATGCTTTTATTTTAGGGGCGAAGAAAAAACCTGCCGTTACTATGCAAGATGTATGTAAGCGCGGCATAAAAATCATGGAGAGCATGATAGAGAAAAAATATTACAGCAATTCGGTGGATTTCATGCGCAATGACGCGAATTTCGAGAATCTGACTGACGAAGAACTCTTGAAAATGCGCGATCGTATTTCAGGCTGGATTGGTCAGCCGATTGACCAGCGAGCTATGCTTGGGTCTGCCATGAATCCGCTGGGTGCGTGCAGTAATTCTAACAAAGAGATTATAGCGTTTAGCGAGGTAAACAGATTGTGCTGGACGAGCCATGATGTGTTATGGATTGCGTGGCGTGGAATCGGTGAGTATATGGACGGTGACAAGCTGGATTGGGCAAAAGGATTAAAAAACAAAACAATACGCCGTATGATTGCGGACTGTTTCGCATTTGTCCGCGACCATGACGAATATATGCTTGATGTATTAAGAAAAGGTTTCAATTAATTATTTTTATAATACGAGATTTATGGAGGAGGGCGAAAATATGCCAAATCTAAAGAAAATGAAAGAAACCATGCAAACATTGGGGATTTCTCCTGACATCATGGAACAGATGAATTTTGAAGCCGACCAGAGCGGTAATAATCCTCAAGGAGTCCTTGCGGCTATTGACAAGATGGACGAATTGTTAACCAAAGAACAGTGTCTCGCAGTCATGCAAGAACAAGGCTGTTGCAAAGGCGGGAAACGCGACAAAGACTGTAAGGCATTCGGAAAAGAGCATAAAAACAAGCCTCTTGCGGAAAAGTTAGCTCTGCTGTTTACTGTTGAAAATATGATGTCTCCTCGTGTCAACGATGACGGTACGTTTTCAATCACATGGGGGAGCGGTTACTTAAATGGCGTACATACAGGCAACGCAACTTGTTCTTGTGGCGCAATTAAAAAGTTAAAGCAGCCGTTTACGGTATCGCCCACTTATTGCGGATGCTGTGCGGGTCATTTTTTATACCACTACCAAAACGCATTGAAGGTCAAAATACGGCTAAAAGAAATAAATTCATCCCCGCTTAATACGAACGGGGAAAAACCATGTTCGTTCACATTCGAAATTGTTGGTTAACATAGTGGTTTCAATGGTTTTCGATAGTTGTACATTGTGAATAGTTGTCATAAAAATACTCTTCAAAAAGATGGGAGCAGAAGAATAATGAATATGAAGAAAGGCAGCAAATTATACGTCAGAATTGATTACAGAGTTGGGGAAAAAGACTTTACCAATAAGGACTATCAGGATCATTTGGCTTACGTCGAAAATGTTGCAAGAGAACGGTATTTTATAGGCGGTGGATTTTCGAACACAGATGGAGGAATGATTCTTCTTAAGGCAGAAAATTATGAGGAAGCACAGAAAATTGCCCAGAACGACCCAATCATCGTAAGAGGACTTTATCGATACGAACTTTTCGAATGGGATTTGGTAGTTTTATCAGGAGACGAAACAAAACAATACGCCGTATGATTGCGGACTGTTTCGCATTTGTCCGCGACCATGACGAATATATGCTTGATATATTAAGAAAAGGTTTCAATTAATTATTTTTATAATAACAAAATCAAACAGGAGGTATTTTTTTATGGAAGGAAAGATTTGTCAAAGTTGTGGAATGCCAATGATGGAGGAGCAATATGGTACGGATGCGGGTGGAAAACTGAATGAAAAATATTGCACCTATTGCTATCAGGATGGAAAATTTACCAGCGAAAGTACTATGGAGGAAATGGCTGATTTCTGTGCACCCTTTGAGGTAGAAGGCGGCCGGGCAAAGACTAAGGAAGAAGCGAAGGAACAGTTGATGGTATACTTTGCCACTTTAGAGAGATGGGCATAAAAGAGAAAGAGGTAAGAAGATGCTGGAAATACCGGAAAGCCTGATAATTGCAAAGCAATTGAATGAAACGGTGCGGGGCAAGGTCATTGCCGAAGTGGAAACAGAGCATTCCAAACACTCCTTTGCCTGGTACTCAGATACACCGGAAGAATATGCGCAGAAAATGGTGGGATGCACAGTTGGTGAAGCCAGGGGAATCGGCAGCATGATTGATCTAAGTCTGGGGAAATATCATTTTATAGCGAATGACGGAACAAATATCAGATATTACGAGGCTGGCACCAAATATCCGCCAAAGTACCAGGCCAGAATTCTCTTTGAAGATGATAGTTATTTAATCTGTTCTATTCAAATGTATGGCGGCATGATGCTGATTATACCGGCAGAATATGATAACATGTATTACCAGGTGGCTTTAGAAAAGCCGCAGCCGTTAAGCGAAAAATTTAACTATGAATATTTCAAGTCTCTTAGAGAAGATATTTCCGGTAAAATGTCAATAAAGGCCTTCCTGGCAACTGAGCAAAGAATACCAGGGCTGGGTAACGGCGTTTTACAGGACATCCTTCTGGAGGCAGGCCTGCATCCCAAGACGAATATAGGGAGTCTTACGGAAGCAGACTGGAAGCGGACATATGATGCAGTGGTGATAACTCTGAAAAAGATGACGGAAGGAGGCGGCCGTAATACAGAAAAGGATCTGTTTGGAGCGCCGGGCGGTTACCAGACCAAATTAAGTAAAAAAACAGTAAACGGTCCCTGCATTTATTGCGGGAATACAATACAAAAAGCCGCTTATCTTGGCGGAACAGTTTATTTTTGTACGGAATGTCAGCGATGACCGGAATCGGGTTTTTCCTTTTTATGGACATGCAGTAATACAATATCAACAGAAGGCATGGGATGAAAATCCTGACGTTTGAATCTGTATAGAATATGCAAATGATACAGAGATTTTAAAGACTGAGATACCGTGTTTTCTCTTGGGCTGCCCATAAAGCGTTTGGCAGCACCATATTCCATGATTAAAAAGCTGTCCTCCGGCGGATTGGGAGCAGCAGTAAGCTTTTGCAGGATTCCTGACGTAATGGAAAAAGGAATGTTGGCAAATACTTTATAGGATCCCTTAACAGGAAGCTTCATCTTCAGAAAATCCATGTGGAGAAGATGGAGGTTTTCTGTACCTGAAAATTTTGCAGTCAATTTATGATAAAGGTTATTGTCCAGCTCTACGGCAGTAACCTTTCTGCATGTTGCAGCAAGAACCTTGGTTATATGCCCCTTTCCAGCCCCTATTTCCAATACATGATCCAGACTGTCCAATTGTGAGAGGGTAACCAGATGCGCAATTAAACGTCTGCTTGTGAGAAAGTTTTGTGAGATGGCAAGCGGTCTTTCTTTTATGGTTTCCCTGTTATAATAACAGCGGTGTTGGTTCTTTTTGGACATAATAATACCCCCTCTGCGGAATGATGATTTTATTTTAGCATCATTCATGGAAGCAGAGGGAGCATGTATGGTTTTAATTAAGTTGGTTCTGTTCAGATTTATCCTGTTCACGGAGAATCCGTCGTATACTCTTATCGATCAGATAATATTTATCAGATAATTGCTTTATGGACATTCCCCCAAGATAATCATGATATATATGTTCATTTCTTGTTTTTAATGTGTTTTTGGTATCCGTGTTATTTCCCCAGGGCAGTTTATGTTCGGACTTTCTGGGTATGTAGAGTAATTCACCCTCCATATAATTTTGCAGTATTTCAACAAGCTCAACCGGTAAAACATCATTTGCTTTTCTATAGCCCATCCGGCACCTCCTAATATGAATAAAATCAGGAATATGCAAAGGCTATTACATGAAAAGTCGGATCCGCTACATGCAACAGCCGATGCTGTGTGCGGATCTTATTCTGACAGTATGCAATAGCCGAAGCATTGCACGGATCATTCTTATTCCCATAATTAAAACCTTCCTTTCCGTATATTGCTATTAAGTATACAAGATAATCATCGTACTGTCAAAAAAATATGAATTACCATAAAACGCTTGTATTAACTGGCATCCTGTAATATAAATTCACCTGCCAAACCATTCAGGGAAATTGCCTGTGCGGATAATTCTTCGCTGGTGGCGGAACCTTCTTCTGCCAGTGCGGCATTGCTTTGTACAACAGAAGATATCTGCTCCACACCTATATCAATCTGATTCATGGCTTCTGCCTGGCTTTCTGATGCCACCTTAACGTTATTGACAACTTCTATGATCTCGTTGATTTCAGTCCTTACTTCGCTTAATGCTTCTGCTGTTGATGCAGCAATTTTATTACCGGTTTCCACTTCTTTGATGGAATCACTGATCAGCTTTCTGGTATTGGATGCTGCCTGGGCACATTGCTTCGCCAATTCACTGATTTCATCTGCCACTACGGCAAAGCCTCTGCCTGCTTCTCCTGCTCTTGCTGCTTCTATTGAGGCATTCAAAGATAATAGATTGGTCTGTGATGCAATGCTTTCAATGGACTGAATGATCCTTTCGATCTGTTTGGAGGTCTCATTGATACGCGTCATTGCATTCATCATTTCGTCCATTCTATTACTGCTTTCCTGTGCCCTGTCATCAGCCTGCTGTGCTTTCCTGCTTGCACCTACGGCAGATTTTGCATTCTGCTCTACCTGATGTGTGATATCGTTGATGGTAGCCTGCAGTTCTTCCACAGCACCTGCCTGCTCTGTAGCGCCATCAGCCAGTAACTGGGAGGTCTGTGCAAGCTGGTCGGAACCCTGTGATACCTGGGAAGCAGAATCCTGCAAAGTACTCATTGTCTCATTCAAATTATGCAGCGTCTGAACCAGACCGTCTTTTAAAGGGATAAAATCACCCTGGTAAGTTACGGTAGGTTTTTGACTCAGATTTTTATTTGCCAATGCTGTAATTACCTGAAGTAAATCACTTACATATGATTTCTGGTTAGCCACTGTATTCTTCAGCGCGTTTACCACATTGCCAAATTCGTCTTTGGATTCATATTTGAGTTCCAGATTAAAGTTACCATGTGCCAGCTCTTCGGCTGCACGTTGAATCTCATAAACCGGTTTCCGGATATTTATACTGACCTTTAAGCATATGTATATTCCGGCGGCAATTGTAACGATGGTTAAGATAATCATAGTCACAATAAGGGCTGTAATTTGCCCGTTAATGGACGATAACATACTATCTCCGCTGGATTTGGTATCCGTTATCAATTCTTCTAATATTGATAATACGATGTCTAATTGAGGGAGCCATTTTTCGTTTGCCAGAACATATGCCTCATCACTTCTTAACGCCAAAGTCAGATCCATAATTTCAGTCCGAATGGAAGCCATGGAATTAATCTGCGTTGTTAGATTATCAAGATCACAACTGCCGTTATATACTTCCTTGAGAGAATTTAATTGATTAGTCAGGTTCTCACCGGAGGTTTTTGCAGAATTGATCCACTTATGCATTTCTTCATCATCTGTTGTCAAGATCCCCAAAAATACATACTTCTGTATTTGCTCAAAGGATCTGATTATCTGATTGGCATAAATTCTTGACTGATAATCTTCATCATAAAATTCAGATACACTGGTCTGTAATGCAGCAAAACTCATTATTGCTGTTGTTGATGTCATACATATTAAAATAAGCATTACAAAAAACAGAAAAAGCAGTTTTTTACGTACATTTAAATTCTTAATAAAATTATCCATCGTAATCTCTCCAATATTATTTTTTATAATTGAATATATTTTCGCACATAATTACTATTATATCAAGACAAATAATAGGAATTAGGCACTAATTTTACACCGGTACCAAATAATCTGCCAACGTAGATATTGTATACAACATATAGTTTGTCAGCTATTCCTTTTTATGGTAATCGGACGCGATAATTTGGTTGACGGGCAAGAGTATCAAAATATGATTGCTTTTTTGTATTATATATTCTAAAATGTGATAGATAACACTAATAAGAGAAGATGGGGCAATTACACATGAAAAGTGGAACAAAACACTCCGTAAAGAATAGTATCAGCCGTCTGGTATTTGCTGTATTATGCATTTTATTACAAGTCAGCTGGATATTGATATTGCTTTTAAAATTAAACACATATTCAACCAACATATCCCTGATATCCAGCCTGTTGGCATTGCTTGTTGTTCTGAAAATATATGGACAGCATAATAATGCTGCTTTTAAAATGCCATGGATTATTATTATTCTGGCTTTGCCTGTTCTGGGATTGAGTTTGTATTTATTATTTGGACATTCCTATCTGACCAGGCGGGCTGCCAGGCATTATAAGGAAGTGGATGCCGGATTGGAAGCCTGGCGGGAGCAGAATATGCTTATTATACAGGAAATTGAACAAAAGGATTATGGAATTGCCAACCAGATACGGTATATCAGGAATTATGGTAAATATCCGGTTTATAAAAATACCGATGTGGAATTTTACAATGAAGCCATGGCTGGATTTAAGAGCCAGCTGGAGGAAATCAAAAAAGCGGAGCAGTTCATTTTCATGGAATACTTTGCAATTGAAGAATCCATAGCATTTCTGGAATTAAAAGAGATTTTGGTACAGAAAGCAGCAGAAGGTGTGGAAGTCCGCGTTTTTTATGACGATATTGGCAGTATAGGCTTTATTAATAAAGATTTTGTGAAACGAATGGAATCCGCGGGGATAAAATGCCGTATTTTTAATCCGATACTGCCGTTAATAAATATATTCATGAATCACAGGGATCATAGAAAAATCACGGTAGTGGATGGTAAGGTTGGCTTTACAGGCGGTTATAATTTGGCTGATGAGTACTTTAATATAACGCATCCCTATGGACATTGGAAAGATACGGGAGTGAAGCTTACCGGAGACGGTGTAAAGAGTCTTACCAATATGTTCCTGAGTATGTGGAATGCTATGGGTCAGACGGATATGGATTATGGGAAATATATGCTGGATTATGATTATTGTGCAAAAGACAGCGGTTTTGTGCAGCCATATGCCGACAGCCCTTTGGATGCTGAATATGTGGGGGAAAATGTCTATCTGAATATGATTAAAAATGCAAAGCATGAAATATACTTTACCACACCCTATCTGATTATCAGTGATGAAATGAACAGGGAACTTGGTCTGGCTGCAAAACGAGGGGTGGATGTCAGGATTATTACACCAGGAATACCGGATAAGAAAACTGTCTTTCATGTAACCCGCTCCTATTATGCAGGACTGGCTATGAATGGCGTACGGATTTTTGAATATACACCGGGATTCATGCATGCGAAACAATGTGTCTGCGACCGGGAGGCTGCAGTAGTGGGAACCATCAATTTAGACTACCGCAGCCTGTATCTGCACTTTGAAAATGGGGTTTATATGTATCAGTGTGAAGCGGTTAAGGATATCTGTGCAGATTTTGATGAAATCCTTAAGGTGTGTACGGAAGTAACCGGCAAGTATCAAAGCGGACGCTCGACGGCACTAAGAGTGGAACAATGCCTGCTGCGCCTGGTGGCGCCGCTGTTATAAACGTTTTGAAATTTATTGACATAAAAAAGAATGTTTCGTATAATAATAATAAGAGATACGACGTGTAGTATCTAGTGGGCTAACACTTTAATCCGAGTTTCTTGCCGGACGGATGTGCCGGTTGTTGGCAGGCAACGCAAAAACCTGAATTTCTTACTGGACGAATGTGCCAGCAGTTGGCGGACAACACAAAAATTAGCCATAAAAAGAAAGTTGGTAATGTTGCGGCATTATAACTTTCTTTTTTTACAAGGAGATGTTAATTATCCAATGTCAGGTTATGCTGTAGGAGGTCAAGATAATGACCTCTAATTTGTGTTTTTCGGTTAAGGTAATCACTGTATATGATTTGACATTTGAACTATAACACTGATTGTAAGGATATTTATTTCTAAATGATACAGGCTGAACAATGTAGGGAGGTTCGTGATGCAAGGATATAATGTCATAATGGTTTATAATAAAGATAAAAGCAAGCTTTTAATGTGCCACCGCAAAAAGAATCCTTATAAGGGTTTGAATAATTTGGTTGGAGGCAAAATCGAACCGGACGAAAGCGGATTGGGAGCCGCATACAGAGAGCTTTTTGAGGAAACCGGTATTGAACATAATTGCATTAATCTAAAACATTTGATGGATTTTACATACTATTTATCAGACTGTTATGTGGAAGTATATGCGGGCAGTCTAAAGCATGATGTTGAAGTTTATGGTGATGAAAACGAATTATATTGGTCAGAACTGGAACAGGATTTTTTTAGCATGGAGCATTATGCCGGAGAGGGGAATATTGGACACATGATTGAGCAGGTTAAACTATGCAGTGACCAAATATTTGCTGAAGGGAAAGGAGTATGACCAGTGGCTGAGATTGTTATATTAAGGGGTAATTCCGGAAGCGGCAAATCCACAGTGGGTAAAGCTCTGCAAAGTAAGCTTGGACGCGGTACTTTGCTGCTCTCACAAGATTATGTACGAAGAGAAATGTTATGGGTGACAGACAAGCCAAATAATCAAGCTGTTGATTTACTTAGAAATCTTGTCATCTACGGTCACCAGAATTGTGACTATATAATCCTGGAGGGTATACTTTATACTGATATTTATGATAGTCTATTCAAAATAATCGAAGAAACATTTACTGGTCAAATCTATGCGTATTATTTTGACCTGCCATTTGAAGAAACATTAAAGAGACACCAGCAAAAAAATAATTTCCATGAATTTGGAGAACCTGAAATGAGAAGATGGTGGCGGGATAAAGACTTTCTCATTAATATCTGTGAAAAAAGAATACATAAAGAGATGAGCTTGGATGAAATAGTTGAGATGATTTACCATGAGATGATAGATAAAGGATAAGTTATTTTAATGGGTGTGAATGAAAATGTGATTATAAAAATTCAGTGAAGTAGCAGTATTAGAAAGAGAGGATTTTTTCTATGAGTAGTATGAGGGGTATAGATACGCCGGTCAGGCAGCGCAGAAGGTATATTTTCAAGGAAATCGCCAAACTGGCCTACACATCTAAAAATCTAAGGGATGATATGGAAGCATTGCCCTATAAAATAGTTGATTATGATGATTCCATTTATGAAAGTGTTTATCGTGACAGGGCTATTGTCCGGGAATGTATCCGTCTGGCCATGGGTATGAGTTTAAGACCGGAAGACCGCAGCCGTCCCGGACATCTTACGGAGGGGGTAGAGGAGAGCAACATTGCGGAAAAATATTATGAACCGCCCCTGATGCAGGTAATTCCTTCTGCATGTAATGCCTGTCCGGAGAATCTTTATGAAGTAAACAGTACTTGTATGGGCTGCGTTGCCCATCCCTGCCGTGTAGTCTGTCCAAAGGGGGCGGTTACCATGCAGAATGGAAAGTCTTATATAGATCAGGAAAAATGTATTAAATGCGGGAAATGCAAAGCAGTATGTCCCTATGACGCGATTTCAAAGAGGGAACGTCCCTGCAAGGGAGCTTGCGGGGTCGGAGCCATCAAAAGCGATTCCCGGGACAGGGCGGTGATTGACAATGATTTGTGCGTTTCCTGCGGACAATGCATGGTAAGCTGTCCGTTTGGTGCGATAGCAGACAAGTCCCAGATCTTTCAGCTAATTCGTGCCATGCAGTCCGGTAAGAAGATCGTTGCCCAGGTGGCACCTGCATTTGCAGGACAATTTGGTCCCAAAGTAACGCCGGATATACTCAAATCAGCATTAAAAGAGCTCGGCTTTGCAGATGTATATGAAACAGCAATTGGAGCAGATATGGGATGTATGGCAGAAGCAGAGCATTACGTAACGGAAGTGGCTTCGGGCAGCCAGCCCTTTAGCTTAACCTCCTGTTGTCCTTCCTGGTCTGTTATGGCAAAGAACCTGTTTCCTGAGACCATAGACAAGATCAGCAACGCATTAACACCCATGGTTGCAACTGCACGTATTATAAAAAAGGAGCATCCGGATGCATCCGTTGTTTTTATTGGTCCCTGTGCAGCAAAGAAACTGGAAGCTTCCAGGCGGACAGTACGTTCAGACGTTGATTTTGTAATCACCTTTGAGGAATTGGCCGGTATGTTTGAGGCAAGAGATATCCTGCTTAATGAAATCAAGGCTATGGATGAAATGAAGGATGCCACAGGCGCCGGCCGCGGATACGGTGTGGCAGGCGGTGTAGCCAGTGCAATTGAAGCATGTATTCAGAAATATTATCCGGGAACAGAAGTGAAGATAGAGCATGCAGAAAGCCTTGCTGAATGTAAAAAGATGCTCCTGCTTGCAAAAGCAGGAAAGAAGAATGGCTGCCTGATTGAAGGGATGGCTTGTCCGGGAGGCTGTGTTGCCGGAGCAGGAACCAACATTGCAATTCCCCAGGCTGCCCGTGAAGTGAATAAATTCAAAGCGGCGGCAGACAAAGCACTGCCGGAAGGGTAAAAAGCGGCATAAGCTATAAGACCCAAAGAGCTGATAGCAATCGAATGGAGGCGTACAGAATGGACATGCAGGGTAAGGTATTGGCGGAAAAGGTACTTGATAATATCGGAAAGGTTATTGTGGGAAAGGAACAGACGGTTAGACTGCTGCTTACAGCATTGGTGGCAGACGGGCATGTACTGCTGGAGGATGTGCCGGGGACCGGGAAGACAAAACTGGCCAAAACTTTGGCAAAGTCCATATCAGCAGATTTTGCCAGAATTCAGTTCACGCCGGATTTGCTGCCCAGTGATATTACAGGGCTGAATATTTATGACAGGCAGAAGAATGAATTTGTGCTGAGAAAAGGTCCTGTATTTACCAACGTGCTGCTGGCGGATGAGATTAACAGGGCAACGCCCAGGACGCAGGCGGGGCTGCTTGAGTGTATGGAGGAAAGACAGGTTACCATTGACGGGGTAAGCTATAAACCTGGAGACCCTTTTTTTGTAATCGCTACGCAGAATCCTGTGGAAACGACAGGTACGTTTCCTTTACCGGAAGCACAAATGGACCGGTTTATGATGCAGTTGTCCATGGGGCTGTCGGACAGAGAGGAAGAGCTGGCAATTTTGGAACGATATATGGAGCGGGAGCCTTTGGATGAAATAGGGAGTGTTATTGACCTTAAGGAGCTTTTGCAGGCAAGGCAGGAGGCAAACGGTATTTTTGTGCATAAGTGTGTCCAGGAATATATGGTTGATATTGTTATGGCAACCCGTAACGGAGATAATGTGATGATGGGAGTCAGTCCCAGGGGAAGTCTGTCACTTCTTCGGTGTGTGAAGGCATATGCTTACCTGGAGGGAAGGAAGTATGTTACACCGGATGATGTGAAGGCAGTAGCTGTTCCGGTACTGGCACATAGAGTGGTTATGAGTTTTGGCTATGGCAGGCAGGGTGAAAATCTGGCGTTTTTACAGAATATACTGGATACGGCAACTGTGCCCACAGAGGATTTTACTGTATGATTAAAATATTGGGAATTGGGCTGATTGCCTTTTTTCTGTTTGAATTTCAGAAAATGATATACCGCCGGATGTGGAACCGCGCTTTGTTTGTGCAGATTGACTTTAAACAGCTGAGCCTGTTTGAAGGGGATGAGGGCGAACTGCAGGAAGTGATAGAAAACCGGAAGCGGCTTCCCTTATCCATGCTGAAGGTAAAGTTCCAGACCCACCGTAACTTGTCTTTTGAAGTTATGGAAGGCTCAAGGACAACAGACAAGTATTATCGGAATGATGTGTTTCAGATTAGCGGCGGAGAGAAGATCACCAGGACTCTTGCCTTTGTGGGTAAGAAGAGAGGGTATTATAAAATTAACGGTATTGACCTGGTTGCTGCGGATTTGTTTCTGACTACGGAAATGGTGGAAAGAAGGGAAACGCAGAAATATATTTACGTATACCCCAGACCCTTTGACAGCAGAGAGTTTCGTCTGTCGCTCCAGCAATTGAATGGAGAAATCCTGACAAAGCGGCATTTGCTGGAGGATCCCTTTGAATATCGCGGGATCAGGGAATATCAGCCCTTTGATGATATACGCAGTGTTAACTGGAAGGCTACGGCCAAGACGGATGATTTAAAGGTAAATCAGAAGAATTATACGGCATTACAGACTATAAGGATATTTTTTAATGTGGAAGACACGGGGATCCTGAAGAAAGAAGAAAGTGTGGAGTCTACATTCAGGATTATTGTCGGTCTGGCAGAGTTCTTTCTGAATCAGGGAATACGGGTTTCCTGTTATGGGAATGGTCGGGATGTGATTAACGGGGAAGCGGTGCATATTGAAGCCAGTGCAGGGCTGGGACAAATGGAGACTATCTATAAGACCCTTGCAAGGGTGGATACAGAGAAAGAAACGGTTTCTTTTCCGGAAGCTTTCCGGCAGAGGCTTTTGACGCAGGCTAAGGGAACTATGACTTTTTTTGTGGCGCCTAATGCGTATGAAGATTTTACGGAGCTGATTAAGGAATATCAGGATGCCGGACAATCCTTCCTCTGGTTCTATCCTACATGGGAAAATGATGAGCCGGAACTGCCGGAAGCCTTGCAGAATAATATCCGTGTTTTACATATCCGTAAATAAAGGTTACAGTGCACTTTCAATTGTATCAGCGGGAAAGCGCTAAAGATATGAGGTTAATCATGAATCAGCAAAAAATAATCATTGCCAGAAATTTACTGATTACACAAATGAATCATTGGATTGTGTTCACCATAGGAATTACGATTCTTGGTTTGACCGGCAGCGGAAAACCGGACATGTTAAGGTGGATTTTATTAAGTCTGTTTCCCTTTTTCCTCTTTTTGATCCGGCGTTATACTAATAAATTTCTGCCGTTTGTGGCATGGAATCTGCTTGCGGCTGCGGTTATGCTGCCTATCCTGTATGGAGCGCTTATTCCAACGATTGTATACCTGGTATATCTTGCAGGGTATCTGATTATTTCGGCAGCAAACAGGCTCCGTACTGAGGACAGGCTGGATCGTATGATGTCACCTATAGCATCGGTAGTGGTGCCTGCACTTATGCTGGCGCTTATGAATTACCAGAAAATGGAAGGGTGGGACCTTTATTATATTCTGCCTTTGATAATTTTCCTGGGGATTTACTTTTTGATTTATTATATAGAACATTATCTGCATTTTCTGATTGTGAATGAAAGCAGCGCCGGGCATATGCCGGAGAAAGAGATTTTCAGGTCAGGCCTTAAGCTGGTTATTATCTATGCGGCAGCAGGGGTACTGATCCTGCTTGCAACTGCCAATATCGGATGGCTGGCGGGTATTCTGCGGCAGCTTAAAAATGTACTGGTTTGGTTTCTGCGTTTATTGTTCAGTCTCTTTGGCACAGACAGTGAAGAGATTACAGAATTGGAAGAAGCACCCCTGGAGGAACAGAGCGGCGGAATGGAGCTGCCGGAAGCAGGGGAAACATTCTGGTTGTGGCAGGTGCTTGAGTACGTCTTTGCTTTTGCTCTGGTCTGTGCTCTGATTGCCCTGGTTGTTTATGGATTTGTGAAACTGGTAAAATTCCTGAAAGCCAGATTTGGGCAGAGCTTGTTTGGAGAAGATGCAATTAAAAATGATAATTCCAAAGATGTCAGGGAACAATGTGAGATTGAGCGCAGCGGCGGCAACAGAAGGAATCTCTTTTCCCTGTTTTTGTCACCGGAGCAAAGGGTACGGAAACTATATAAAAAACGGATTCTGGAAGGAAGCAATGTGCTTAAGGAGGCGGGACTGCACAAAGATCTGAATGTCTGCACAGTTGGGGAATGCTCCGGTCGGCTTGGCATAGATGAACTGGCAGGTGTATATGAGAAAGTCAGATACTCAGGGGAAGAATGCACCATGTCTGATGTGAAGGCCGCGAAATCAGGGATGAAAAATGTTAAATAGATAAATAAGTTCATAATATAGACAAACCCAGCAAACATAACCCACCTTGCTGGGTTTGTTTTGTTTGCTAAAAATCTTTTCTTTTAAAATACAGACATGCCAGATATAATACGCAAAGCAGCATCTGGCTGGCCAGTATACCCCATAGATAGCCTGTTATGCCAATTTTAGGAACTGCCAGAAATACGAAAGCAAGACGGACCAGCAGACAGACTACATTAATCGAAAATACTTTTCCAACCATGCCCAATCCCTGCAGGATACTGGAGAGAGTGGTATCCAGATACATAAAGGGACAGATAAAGCTTAAGGTAATGATAAAATGCCCTGCAAGTTCACTTTGGAACAGATTGGTACCCACCCATCTGCCGGTGAGCAGGAATCCGCCCATACAGACCAGACCCATTACAGCACAAAATTTTACAGTCCGCATAATGGATTTGTTGACGGTTTCCATGTCTCCAATGGCATAGGATTCTGAAATTACCGGAAGCAGTAGTACAGAAATGGAGCTGGTCAGAGCGTTGGGAAAGAATATCAATGGGGCTTGCGTTATAATAGGGATAAAACTGCTGTTTAGTGTACTGGTGGGGGAGTGATAAATCCAGACGAGTAAGGTACAGGTATGGTTTTCCGGCAGCGGAGGAGAGAAGGCACAGGGGCAGGGATGCAGGACAAAATCGAAGGGCGTACAGCAGCTTTTTTAGTGCGGAAGATTTCGCCCAGTATCTCTAAATAGCATTTTTTTCGGTTGCTTTTGTCTTTCGTTACTTCCGGTTCGGGGCGACACGCACGTAGATATTCGCCAGCGCTATTTACTGACCCGTGTCGCGGCTCCCTGTGTTTTTGACCGAAAAAAATGCTATTAAGAGATACTATGGGCTTATCGTCATGCACTGAAAAAGCTGCTGTACGCCCTTCGGTTTTGTCCTGCATCCCTGCCCCTGTGCCTTCTCTCCTCCGCTGCCGGAAAACCATACCTGTACCTTACTCTGAATATCTCAACATTCAGTACAAGGAAACATGATGGTGATGGATATAGAGTATTGGCTCATAAAACAGATACGAAAACTATTTACTGCGATAACATGTTTAGAATGTAGTTACTTAAATACCTGTATATAGCTGTTGCGATCTTAACCACCCATGTAATATAATACATAACCAGTCTTCCTTCCGGTCATGATAAATATTATATGTAACCAATCCCCTTACCCACTAAAATTGTTTCCATATATGTATTAACGGTGAGATAATCAGAGAGAGGTACAGAACTGGTTTTCCGGCGGCAGGGGACATCATACACAGGGAAAGACATACAGCGCCC
>Ga0153941_1000166_pt1 | contig 32072 bp, 40 predicted proteins | sample TSNJ025MetaG_FD_104733 | JGI IMG/M metagenome (GOLD analysis project Ga0153941, IMG submission 104733) | Attine ant fungus gardens microbial communities from New Jersey, USA - TSNJ025 MetaG | ecosystem: Host-associated > Fungi > Mycelium > Unclassified | place: USA: New Jersey, Brendan T. Byrne...
ATTCTTGATGAGGTAAAGAGGATGGGAATGAGTCAGGTCAATAAAATTATCATGCAGTAAGACTACTAATCTGGTCAACAAAATAATATGGCCGAATCTGAGTACCTTTCACCTCTTGAAATCACATTTTTGATTTTTAAAGCTATAGCGACCACAAAGAAAGGTTCTAGCAAATGAAAACACTGATACTGTCTGAGACCTGGTCTACCAGCTTGTATTACCAAGAACATACAATTTGGTGCATGGTGTGATGGTGGACTGATTTTTATTGTAAATGATTAGTGGAATTGTGATTGGGCTAAGGAATTCAGAAAGAAAGTAACTAAGTTTCACCAGGAAAACCTAGGAAGTGCCCTGCAAGATAAGGACCTTAGAATTTGGTGAGATCAATTTCAGACCTTCTCTCTGCTCTAAGACAGACTAGCCTAGAAAAGGGAATAGTTGTAATAGCACATAAGCTTCACTTACCTTGACTCCTTAGCTATTTACTACCCCCTTAACAAAATCTCAGCATAGAGACATATAATTATATAAGTGGTATTAGGGTTGTGTACAAATATTTAGACTAGCTGGCACTTTTGGGAACTCTCATTTTACCTTCTAAGAGTCATTTAGAGTGAATTGCTAGTTGCCATTACAATTGTTAGGCTTTACATTTACAATAGTAGGTATAGTAAGTCAATATATACTAGGCATAGACATAAGTACGTATTAACAGAGATAATTGCTTGTACCCACCTTAGATGTCACTGCAAGGTAGACAAATGAGATAGTACTACATACTAGAGAAAAATATATAGAGATAAAAGAAAAGAGTACCTGCATAGGTGCAAGATACCTATATTGGTATAAGACTAGGAATAGAATAGAAAAGGTAAGCAATTAGTCAAACTGGTATGACTGGTGCAGCACTCTCTATTGATACTTCTCCTAGAATGGTATACTCTGAGTAATATTCAATCAAGTTGTGAGTTTTTGCACTGTATCTCATGGCAAGGGTTTCATGAAGAGGTCAGCAATATTCTCAGTAGTGTTATGACACAGCCAAAAATAGCTAAGTTATTATTTATTTTCTTTTTCTTTTTCTTTTCTTTTAATTAGGAAATTGGTGGATGTATGGGATAAAACAACTAAGAAGAGATATGTTACCAATAGACAGTGAATGTCCTTAGTAATCACTCTAGATGGATATTCAAGAAGAACTCAATAGGGTTCTTTGTTAGATTAGACTACTACTTATACTACTTTACAGTGGCTGTACTACTATTAGCTCATGATCTCATGTCCTTCCAGAATGTTCTATGATCATCTAACCTTGTTACATGATCTGATTACCTAAGTTTCCATGCTGTTTATATTTTGACCCTATTATATAATTTGAGGTTTTAGATTGAGTGTTTGACTGCACAGGAAACTATTTCTATTTTTGGGGCTCTTATAATATAGCCTCTTCTTTAAGTTTCTTCATCCTAAGGAATTCTTCCATTGGCTCCAGTTCTTATCCCACCTCTTTTCCCTTTCTCTTTCATACCTCCTTTTTCTCCAGCCATATAGCAATTTTGCTATGAACTCTCTAGATAATTCCTGACTAAATTCCTTCTCTTTTTCTTCCAGCTCCTGTTACCTTAGTTCTTCAACCTCTTCCCCATACTTCCTCTCAAACTCTTTTACCAACTCTTTTGTGTTTTTTAAGTTTTCCCTATTTTTCCAAGTATCTTCTTCTGCTATGTATCCCTTCCATCTTACCAGAAACTTTTCCTTCCCTTTAACTGTTCTTTTGTTTAGGATTTTTTCTATCTCGAATTCCTCCTCCCCTTCAATAATGACTGGTTTTAGTGGTATTTTCTTCTGTCCCTCTACTTGTGGTTTATAGAGCTGTACTCTACTTACATTAACTACAGAGTATATTTTAATAGACTTAGGTAGTTTTAATTCTATCGCATTACTAGAGACAACTCCCTTGACTTTGTAGGGACCCACAAAATGCTCTGTTAACTTCTCTGATCTTCTTCCTTTCATCTGCCATTTCAAGTCCTTCATACTTAGCAGTACTAAGTCCTCTATTCTGTACTCCTCTCTCTCTCCTTGTTTTCTGTTTGTGAACTTCTTCATTTCCTCCTGTGCTTTTCCTAGCACTGCTTTTGCTTCCTTCTGTATTTTCTTTATTCTTTTTACAAATTTTTCTGCTGCTTTGTACTTCTCTTTTCTTCTCCCCTCAAATCCCATCCTTGGATCTTGACCATAATTTGCTTTGAATGGCGATATTTTTGTTGCCATGTGAATTTTGTTATTGTATACAAATTCTGCCATTCCTAACGAATCTGGCCACTGCTCTTGTCTATGGTCAATGAAGACCCTCAGATATTGTTCTAACTCCTGGTTTATCCTTTCTGTCTGCCTATCTGTTTGAGGGTGATAGGCTGTTGAGAGTTTTGTCTGGATTTCCAACAAGTTATTCAGCTCCTTCATCATCCCTACCACGAACTGTACTCCTTTATCTGATATGATGCTTTCTGGAAGTCTGTACAACTTCCATATATAATCTCAAAACAACTTTGCAAGTTCTTCTGCTGATGTTTTCTCTGTTATTGCTATAAAATGCGCCATTTTACTGAAGCGGTTGCATACTACTAAGATAGCATTGTATCCTTGGGCTAATAGCAGTTTGGTGATAAAATCTGCCAAGATATGGCTCTATGGTTTTTCTGGGACTACATTGGGCATTAGCTTCCCTGCTGGTGCTTCACTCCAATTCTTGTATCTTTAACAAACATCACATCTGTCCACATATCTTCCCACCTTCTTTGTTATTCCTGGCGACCAACTCTGTCATTTTCCATCTCTCTCCATGTCCTCCTACTGGGGTGTTGTAGTGCAATCATATTATTTCTCCCCTAAGCTCTTCTTCTGGTATATATATCTTTCCTTCCTTTATTACTATTCCATCTTCTATTTTCCATTCTTCATCTTTTCATGTCCTTATTCCTACCTTCTTCAACTCCTCTACTGCTTTTACTATCCTCTCATTCCCTTTCTATGCCCTTTTGATTCTTTCCTTTAGATTTTCTTTCTCTATTATCGTTTCTGCTCCTCTAATCCATTCTGGCTTTATCAATTTCTGGTCCTTGTTATTCTTTTCCACTCCCTTCTGCCAGTCTGGTCTCCTGCTTAATCCATCTGCCTTCCCCATGTTCTTTCCTGGAACATGTTTTAATGTAAAATTAAATCATGATAGGTATAGGGCCCATCTTGCTTGTCTACAGTTTAATTTTTGGCTCGTCATGAAGTACTGGAGATTCTTATGGTCTGTCCAGATTTCAAATTCAAGCTTTGCTCTCTCCAAGTAGCTGATAAGGAAGGATGTGAAGTGGAGGTGGGGGGAAGAAGAACAGATTGTATTTGATGAGCTCAAGAAGGCCTTCATGACAAGACCAGTCCTTCATGACGAGACCAGTACTAGCAGCCCCGGACTTAAACAAAGAGTTCAGGGTAGAGGCAGACACCTCAAATTATGCAACTGGAGGAGTGCTCTCAATGAAGTGCTCTGATAACTTATGAAGACTGGTAGCCTTCATTTCAAAATCTCTAAGTGATACAGAAAGGAATTACGAGATACATGACAAGGAAATGTTAGCAATAGTTAGATGTCTAGAGGAGTGGAGATATTTCCTAGAAGGAATGGTAGTAAAATTCGAGATTTGAACAGATCATAAAAATCTTGAATACTTTATGAAAGTGCAAAAGTTGAATAGACAACAAGCTAGATAGGCACTGTACCTATCAAGATTTGACTTTGTGTTAAAACATGTTCCTGGAACAAAGATGGGAAAGGCAGACAGCCTAAGCAGGAGGCTAGACTGGGAGGTTGGAGTGGAAAGAGACAACAAGGACAAGACATTGGTAAAGAAGGAATGGTTAGAGAATAGAAGGACAGAGAAGATGGAAGTAATAGTGGAGGGAGTGGATCTATTGGAGAAGATAAAGCAGTCAAGAGTAAGGGATGACAAAGTAGTTAAAGTAGTAAAAGAGATGAAATGAGCAGGAGTAAAAGTCCTAAGGGACAAAGAGTAGAGGGATATAGACGGTGTAATGTATAAAGAAGAGAAGGTGTATGTACCCAAGAATGAGGCACTTAGAGCAGAAATAATCAGACTATATCATGATATACCTGTAGGAGGACATGGAGGATAGTGAAAGATAGTGGAGCTGGTCACAAGAAATTTCTGGTGGCCAGAAGTAATGAAGAAAGTGAAGCAATATGTAGAAGGTTGTGACTCTTGCCAGAGGAATAAAAACTGCACAGAACAGCTGGCAGGCAAGCTGATGCCAAACTCAATTCCAGAAAAACCTTGGATGTATATATCGGCAGACTTTATTACTAAACTGCCTTTAGCTCAAGGATATGACACTATCTTAGTAGTAGTGGACTGGTTAACAAAGATGGTTCACTTTATACCAACTACAGAGAAAATGATAGCAGAAGGACTAGCTAAGCTGTTTAGGGACAATGTGTGGAAGTTATGTGGTCTACCTGAAAGCATCATATCAGACAGAGGACCACAGTTTGTGGCAGAATAATGAGGGAGTTAAATAGGATGTTGGGGATTGAGAGTAAATTGTCGATGATGTTCTACCCTCAAACTGATGGACAGACAGAGAGGATTAACCAAGAACTAGAATAGTACTTAAGGATGTTTATTGACCATAGGCAAAAGCAGTGGCCTGACTGGTTAGGAACAGTAGAGTTTGCCTACAATAACAAAGCACACTTGTTAGAAAAGCCCCAAAAGGAGAAAAGTTTCCCAAGCATTCGAACACTTAATCCAAAACCTCAAGACATACAATAGAGTTGAAGATATAAATAGTGTGGGAACTAGAACCATATGACAAGGTCAGGTGATCACAGAATATTCTGGAAGAACATGACTAAGAGTACAGCTACTGTAAAAGTAATATAAGTAGAAGTCCAATCCAATGAAGAACTCCATCAAGTTCTTCTTGAACATTCATCTAGGGTGATTACTAAGGGCATTCACTGCCTATCGATAACATAAGAACTTGATATCCATCATTGACCCTGCACCTTGCAGCCTCAACATCCTTATTTTTACTTACTCTCTTATCATCCTCACTAACAAGCACAGCACTCAAAAGCATCTTGGATAGTAGGCCCTAGCTGTAAAGAGGACTTCACTGTCAGTTAGGGATAGTGGGTAGACGGCTTGGACAAAGCTTGTGTTCCTGCCCATGACCTGACCCCTATATTGAGTGGGCTCGTAACTAGTTCTTCACTATCAGCTCTGTGCTACTGATCTATTGTGACTGGTCTACGCAGGGAAACAACGGTAACCTCTTAAAGGCCCATCTAGCTTAGAGATTCCCTTCTTAGGGATAATATTGTTTTACCCTTCTTAGTTAGTAGTCAGTCATAAGTACAGACAAAGAAGACTATTCATTTTCCTACAAGGAATCATCACCATTGCCATTGCCATTGCTAATATCTTGTCAACAACAACAGCAACAGAGGGAATACCCCTTGGTGCCCACCCCCCTCCAAACCAGAGAGGAGCAACTCCTTACTATGATTGCAACCTTGCAGCAGTAGGTCAATACCATGCTCCTTCAGCAACAGGGGAGCAGAGTAGAGGTCGCAAGACCTCAAGTTTTCAGTGGGAAGATGGAAGAGGTGAGCACGTTTGTTAACATAGCTCGCTTATGAAGATGACGGAAGAAGCAGCAGCGACCCAGGTAGCCTGGGTGTTGTCATATATACAGGGAGAAATAGCAGAAGCATGGAAGGATAACTTGCTGAATGAGCTGGCTAAGGGGGAGTTAGAAGTGGAATTGGTGGAGCAGCTGTTCACAAAGATAAGGAACGACTTTGGGGAAACACTGGAGAAGGAGAGGAAAATAGAACAGCTGAGAACAATTGAGCAAGGAGGGAGGACCTGCAATGAGTATGTACAGGAATTCAAAAAGGTCACCAGGGGGAGTGGCTATGAGGGAAGACCCCTCATCGAAGAATTCAAGAGAGAGTTGAATGGAAGTATTAGGAGGAAGCTGGCAGAAGCAGAAGAACTGCCGACCACTATTGGAGAGTGGCAAGAAAGAGTGGTGAGGCTGGATAGAAATCAGAGGCAAAGCAGAATGGAAGAGAGGATGTTAAGGAGAAATATAGCATGTCCAAGGGGAAATACACAGTCTAGAGGAGGAGGATTGTATAGAGGAAGAGGGGGGCAAATAACATGGAGAATGGGAGAAGGGTACAAAGGAGGGGAAGGGGGAAATACATCCAATAGAGGAGGAACTCAAATAGGTCCAAGGAGAGACCCAAATGCAATGGATATAAACAGAGGAAGAGGAGGAGACAGAACATACTATATGTATGGGAAGTGGGGCTATATGGCCAAAAATTGTTGAAAAAGGCATAAAGAAAGAGTAGTAGAAATGCTGCAAAAGTCAGCAAAAGAAAATAGAGGACAGTAAGCTCTTGGCTGGCCTCCAATAATCTATATAGTGTATTGCACCCAGAAAAGCTGGGAAATAAATTCAATTACACCAATACAACTGAGAGAGTAAAAGATATACAGTGCACTCTACAGCTGCTAAGAGAAGTCTAGATAAAGATGGGGCTAGAGAAGCTGGAAAACCACAAGAGGGTAGCAGTAAGGGCACTGCTAGATAGCGGGGCAATAGGTCTATTCATGGATACGACCTTTGCCTGAGAAAAGGAGTTTAAAATGGAGAAGCTAAAGAAACCTCTGTTAGTTAGAAATGTAGATGGAATGGTAAATGCAGAGAGAGCCATAACGTACCAGGTAGAGTACAACATGTTCTTCAAAGAACATATAGAGAGGGCAAGGATAAATGTATATAATTTAGGGAAAACAGAGGTGATACTGGGAATACCGTAGCTAGCAGCCCATAACCCAGAAATAGATTGGGAAAAAAGGGAAGTAAGAATAACACATTGCCCACCTATATGTGGAAGGAGAAAGCAAGAAGAGAAGGAGAAGGAAGTAAAGAAGGTGAAAAAGGACAAGGATGAAGAAACATTGAAAAAACTGGTACCCAAAAGGTTTTGGAAGTGAAAAAGAGTATTTAGAAAAAAGGAGTCGGAGAGAATGCCAGTATGAAAGACCTGGGACCATGCTATAGAATTGAAAGAGGGGTTTGTACTGAAAAAGAGGAAGGTGTACTCCTTGTCAAGGAAGGAAAGGGAGAAAGTACAGGCATTTATGGGGGATCAGTTGAGGAAAGGATATATTTAACCTTCTAAGTTACCCCAAATGTTACCAGTACACTTTGTGGCAAAAAAGGATGGTACACAGAGAATGGTACAAGACTATCAACACATAAACCAGTGGATGATAAAGAATGGGTATCTCTTACTCCTTATTGCAGATATACTAGATGGAGTAGAAAAGAGGAAGGTGTTCACAAAGCTGGATCTGAGATGGGAATACAATAATGTCAGAATCAAGGAAGGGAACAAATGGAAGGTAGTGTTTACAATGTACATTAGAGCTTATGAACCCATAGTCATGTATTTTGGGTTAATGAACTCCTCTGCTACTTTCTAAACAATGATGAATGACCTGTTCAGAGACCTCACAAACCAAGGAGATATGGCAACATTTATTGATAACATCTTAGTAGCCATGAATATAGAAGAGAGGCACAATGAGCTGGTAGAGGAGGTACTAAAGAGACTAGAAGAAAATGACCTGTTTATGAAGCCAGAGAAGTGTAAATAGAGAGTGAGAGAAGTGGAATTCCTAGGAGTAGTGATTGGTCCCAAGAGAGTAGAGATGCAAAGAGAGAAGGTGAAAGGAGTTCTGAACTGGCTGGCACCTAGAAATATCAAAGAAGTACAAAAATTTCTAGGCCTCACCAATTACTACAGGAGGTTCATAAAAGACTTCACCAAAATAGCAGCACCGCTATATATGCTGGTCAGGAAGGAGTAGAAATGGAAGTGGAAAAAGGAGCAGGGGAAAGCATTTGAGAAACTCAAGACAGTATTTACCACAGAATCCATCTTAGCTATCCCAGATATTAATAGGGAGATAAGAGTGGAAGTAGACGTCTCAGACTATGCAACAGGGGAAGTGTTGTCAACAAAGTATGAGGATGGCAAGTGGAGACTAGTGGCCTTCATCTCTAAATCGCTGAACACAACAGAACAAAATTACAAAATTCATAACAAGGAGATGCTGGCAGTTATAAGATGCCTAGAAGCATGGAGGCACTACTTGGAAGGAGTGAAACTCAAATTTGAAATCTAGACAGACCATAAGAACCTCCAGTATTTTATGACAAGCCAAAAATTAAACTGTAGACAAGCAAGATGGGCTCTATACCTATCATGATTTAATTTTGCATTAAAGCACATTCCAGGAAAGAGCATAGAAAAGGCAGATGGATTAAGCAAGAGACCAGACTGGTAGAAGGGAGTGGAAAAGGACAATGAGGACCAGAAGTTGATAAAGCCAGAATAGATCAGGGAAATGGAAACAATAATAGAGGAAGAAAACCTGAAAGAAAGGATTAGAAGAGCACAAGAAGGGGATAAAAAGGTAGTAAAGGCAGTAGAAGAGCTAAAGAGAGCAGAAATAAAGATGTTAAAAGATGAAAAATAGGAAATAGAAGATTAGTTAGTAATAAAGGAGAGAAGAATATATGTGCCAGAGAGAGAACTCAGAAGGGAGGTTATACAGTTGCACCACAACATTCCAGTAAAAGAGCATAGAGGGAGATGGAAGACAACAGAGTTGGTTGCTAGAAATTACTGGTGGCCAGGAGTGACAAAAGAGGTGGGAAGATATGTGGATAGATGTAATGCTTATCAAAGATACAAGAATTGAAGTAAAGCACCAGCAGAAAAGCTGATGTCTAATGCAATCCCAGAAAAACCATAGAGCTATATCTCGGCAGACTTTATCACTAAACTGCCATTAGCCCAGGGGTATGACACTATCTTAGTAGTATGCAACTATTCTAGCAAAATGGTGCACTTCATAGCAACAACAAAGAAAACATCAGCAGAAGAACTTGCAAAGCTGTTTTGAGATCATGTATGGAAGTTGCACAGACTTCCAGAAAGCATCATATCAGATAGAGGAGTACAGTTTGTGGTGGGAATGATAAAGGAGTTAAATAACCTGTTGGGAATCCAGACAAAACTTTCAACAGCCTATCATCCTCAAACAGATGGGCAGATAGAAAGGATAAACCAGAAGTTAGAGTAATATCTAAGGGTCTTCATCAACCACAGACAAGAGCAGTGACCGGATTGGTGAAAAAACAGTGGAATTTGTGTACAATAACAAAATCTACATGACAACAAAAATATTGCTATTCAAAGCAAACTATAGTCAAGACCCAAGGATGGGATTTGAGAGAAAAAGAAGAGGGAAATATAAAGCAGCAGAAAAATTTGCAGAAAGAATGAAGAGAATCTAGGAGAAAGCAAAAGCAGTGCTAGGAAAAGTATAGGAAAAGATAAAGAAGTTTGCAAACAGAAAGAGAAGGGAGAAAGAGGAATACAAAGTAGAGGACCTAGTACTACTAAGTATGAAGAACTTGAAATGGCAGATAAAAGGAAGAAGATCAGAGAAATTGACAGAGTGTTTTGTGGACCTCTATAAAATCAAGGGAATTGTCTCTAGCAATGCAATAGAATTAGAACTACCTAAGTCTATTAAAATACACCCTGTAGTTAACGTAAGAAGAGTATGACCCTATAAACCACAGGTAGAGAGACAGAAGAAGATACTGCCAAAACCAGTCATTATTGAAGAAGAGAAGGAATTTGAGGTAGAAAAAATCTTAAACAAAAGGATAGTTAGGGGAAAGAAGAAGTTTCTAGTAAGGTGAAAGGGATACATGGTAGAAGAAGATACTTGGGAAAATAGGGAAAACTTGAGGAACACAAAGGAATTGGTAGAAGAGTTTGAGAGAGAATACGAAGAAGAGGTTGAGGAACTAAGGTGATAGAAGCTAGAAAAAGAAGAGAGGGAATTTAGTCAGGAATTACCAAGGGAGTTCATGGCAAAATTGATATATGGATGGGAAAAAAGAAGGTACAAAAGAGAAAGAGAAAAGAGGTGGAATGAGAACTGGAATTGATGGAAAAATTCCTTGGGACAAGGAAACTTGAAAGGGAGGTCATGTTATGAGAGCCCCAAAAGAAAAAAAGTTTCCCAAGCATTCAAACATTTAATCCAAAACCTCAAGATATATAATAGAGTTGAAGATATAAATAGTATGGGAACTAGAACCACGTGACAAGGTCAGGTGATCACAGAATATTCTGGAAGAACATGACTAAGAGTACAGCTACTGTAAAAGTAGTATAAGTAGAAGTCCAATCCAACGAAGAACTCCATTGAGTTTTTTTTGAACATTCATCTAGGGTAATCACTAAGGGTATTCACTGCCTATCAATAATAACACTCAAGTACTAAAGTATTGTCTTTCAAGGCAAATTACAGACAAGATCCTAGAATAGGGTTTGAGATGAGGAAGAAAGGGAAATACAAAAGAGTGGAGAAATTCATAACAAAAATGAAAGAGATCCAGGAAGAAGCAAAAGCAGTACTGGGAAAAGCACAAGAGGAGATGAAGAAATATGCAGATAGGAAGAGAGAAGAAGTCAATGAGTATAAAGTAGAAGACTTGGTAATGCTAAGCACTAAGGATCTAAAATATCAGATGGCCAGTAGAAGGACAGAAAAGTTGACAAAAAGGTTTATTGGCCCTTATAAAATAAAGAAGATCATATTAGTAAATGCAGTTGAATTGGAACTACCTAGCACAATCAGGATACATCCAGTAGTAAACATTAGTAGGATATGTAGATACATAGGACAAGTCAAGGGACAGAAGAAGGAGCAACTAGCCCCAGTCATAATTGAGAAAGAAGAGGAATGGGAAGTCAAGAGGATATTAAATAAGCAATAGATTAGAGAGAAGGATAAGTATCTGGTATAGTGAAAGGGATTTACGGCAGAATCAGATATCTGGGAAGGAAAGGAGAACTTGGAGAATACAAAGAAAGCAATAGAGGAGTATGAAAAGGAATACAAAAGAGATATAGAAGACGTAAAACAACAAGAGAGAGAGGAAGGAACATTTAGAAAGGAAGAACTGCCAGGGCAATTCATAGCAAAAAAGCTATTTGGATGGTCAGACAAACAATATGATGAGGAATATTGGGGAAAACTGGAAAGAAATTGGAAACAATAGAAAGGAGGATGAATGAGAGGACAAAGAACTATGAAAACAATAAAAGAAGAAAAAGAAGAAATCAAGCAGAAAAGTTCAGGGTCCAAGGAGTGGACAGAAGAAGATGACAATGAAATGGAGAATATTTGCGACCCATACTACGAACTATAAAAATCCTTGGGATGAGAAATCTTGAGAGAGGGGTAATGTTATGACACAGCCAAAAACAGCTAAGTCATTATTTATTTTCTTTTTCTTTTTCTTTTCTTTTAATTAGGAAATTGGTAGATGTATAGGATGAAACAACTAAGAAGAGATGTGTGGGAGTTTATAAATAAAAGTAAACATAAGAAGTGTATAAGTAGTATACCACAATTAATGAGAACTCCATTGAGTTCTCCTTGTCAACTCAGACTAGGAGTAGTTCTAAGATGTCTTAGTCTAAGTCCTTACAAGTGAATAGTGTATATTCAAACTTTACTTGTTCCAATTTAGTGTGCTCCTTAACAAAGTGATATTTAATGTCTATATACTTGGTTCTACAATGGTTCTTGTCATTTATAGTATTTGCAATCAATCCCATATTGTTACCATAAATAAGGATTAGCTTGTTGATTGAGAAACCTACTTCATCAAAGAATTTGCTAAGCCATATATGGCTTGGGACATTGCTCTAGTAAAAGCTATATATTTAGCTTCAACTGTTGATAATACTATAGTTTCTTGGCATTTGCTTTTCCAAGAGACTGGTCCTTCTGCAATAATAAAAATATTACCTTCTGTTGAGTATCTTGACTTCCTATAACTAGCAAAATTAAAGTCAACATAACCAATGGGGTCTAGGCTGTCTCCTGTCTTGTATATGACCTTATAGTATATAGTGTCTTTAATATAAGCCAACATATATTTAAGAGTATTCCAATGCAACTTTCTAGGATTATAAGCAAACCAAGATGACATGTTTACAGCAAAGGATAAGTCTGGTCTAGTAGCTACTTGGAGCCATATGGGTGAACTGAGTGTCTTATAGTATAGTATGTTCTTTATCTCGTTTGCATTATGGAGATTGTCTAGACAGTCATCACATAAAAGGGTAATTGCAGAAGAAAGTGAAGTGAATGTAGGTGTATACCCACCTATGTTGAAGTGCTCAATTATTCATTTGTAATAGGCCTATTAAGATAATATAATATCTCCTGATGCATTTCTGATGATATACATTCCTAATATTAGCTTTGCTTTCCCAAGATTCTTGATCTTGTAGCTGTTGCTGAGTTGTGCTTTTGCCAATAACTCTTCTTCTAATATAGATAAGGTACCTAAGATATTATCTGTCCAAGTTAATATTATTGTGAGTTTATCATCCATGACTCTAGAATAGATTTGGGGATTAGTAGATGACTTATAGTAGCCATGCCCTTCAAATATTTTATTGAGGTTCTCTATCCAATCATGAGTGCCCTGTATAGTCCCATAAAGCATTTTATGCAGTTTTTATATAAAGTTAGCTCTTTCTTCCTCAAATTCTTTCAGCTGTTCCATGTATATCTCATAAGCATTGTTACTGTTGAAAAAGACTAAAACAAAGTTGACTTGCCATAACCTTAAGCCTTAAGAGGCCACTATTGTACATACCAACCAAATAGATTCCAATCATGCCACTGAAGCATAAGTCTTATCATAGTCTTCACCAATCACTTGTGTAAAACCCTTTACTATGATTCTTGCCTTTCTTTTTTCTACTGCCCTATTCTCCTTCCACTTTACTGTATATACCCATTCTGAACCACTAACATTTTTCCCTTGTAGTCTTGGTACTACTTCAAATACTCCTTTTTCCTTTAACATCTCTAACTTATATACCATTAGTTCCTACTATAATTCCAGTCTCTTCATGGCATCTTTGTATGTCTTTGTATTATGAAACAACCAAAAAAAAACTATTTCTTGTATGTTTATCAACTTAATAGAAAATATCCAAGAATACAATACAGGAAAGATATAAATAGTGTGGGAAGAATTATATAAGATATAGATAGTTTCTAGTAGGGGTCATGTGATTGCAGGAGATAGGCACACAGACTATCTAATATTTGTATAAGTACCTAGTGGAATCTAACAAGGAACTCTATTAAGTTCTTCTTGAACAACTACCTTGGTTGAGCTCTAAGTTCTCACAACTTCATACTAATACAAGAACTTGATCTCTATTATTGACTCTACATCTTACAGTCTTAACATTTCACTTCTTACTCACTCTCTTATTATTTTTACTAATGAGTACAGCACTTAGAAGCTTTTTGAAAAGTGGGCCCTAGTTGTAAAGGGGACTTCACTGTCAGTTAGGGATAGTAGATAGACAGCCTGGACAAAACTCATATTTTTACCTGAGACCTGACCTCTATATCAAGTAGACTTGTATTTAGCTTTTCACTATCAGCTCTATGTTACTGGTCCATTATGATCAGTCTATGCAGAGGAATGATGGTAACCTCTTAAAGACCTATTTAGCTTAGAGATTCCCTTTTTAGGGGTAATATTGTTTCATTCTTCTAGTTGGTAACTAGTCATAAGTTCAGACAAAGAAGACTGCTTGTCCTTATACAAGGAAACTTCATTATCATTGCCATTACTACCACCAGTACACATGTTCCAACAATACCAACAACAACCTATGGAGCAATCCACTATTTCTATATCCCAAGCTTCCTTTATCCAGAAGGAGCAACTTCTCACCCTGATTGCTGGTCTACAGCAGCAAGTGGCTACTCTATTGCAACAAAATGGAGGAGCCAGAGTGAAAGTGGCTAAATCTCCTTTATTCAGTGGAAAGATAGAGAAAGTAAGCATGTTCATCAATACAACTCATTTGTATCTGAGTATGAAGATAACGGAAAAGTTGAAAGCAACAAGAATAGCCTAGGTACTGTCTTATATGCAAGAGGGAGTGGTGGAAACATAGAAGAACAATTTGCTAAATAAACTATTGAAGAGGGAGTCAGAAATAGAAATGGTAGAGGAATTGTTTGGCAAAATGAGGAACAAATTTGGGGAAATAGCAGAAAAAGAAAGAAAAATAGAGCAGTTGAGGACAATCAAACAAGAGAGAAGAACCTGTGACAAATATGTTCAGGAGTTCAAGAAAGTGGCAAGAGAAAGTAGCTATGAGGAATAGTCCCTCATCAAAGAATTCAAGAGAAGGTTAAGCGGAGTGCTGAAAAGGAAATTAGCAGAGGTAGAGAATATCCCCAGTACTATAGAAGAGTAGTAGAAGAGGACAGTGAGACTAGACAGAAACTAGAGGTAGAGCAGAACAGAGAAAAGGATATTGGGGAGGAATGCAGTGTATCTACAGGGAAATGTATAGTCCAGGGGAAACTTGAGTAGAGGATCATATAGAGGAAGAGGGAACCAGATTGTATGGAAGGCAGAAGGTCAAAACTTTAGAGAAGGAGTACAAAACAATCAAGAAGGACAGAGGCTAGAAAGAAACCCCAATATAATAGATGTTAATAAAAGAAGAGAGAGAGATAGAACATGCTATGTATATGGGAAGTAGAGCTATATAGCCAAAAACTGTTGGTAAAGGAAAGAAAGAGAGGGGAGAGTAGTGAAAACACTACAAGAGTTGGTAAAAGACAATAGAGGACAGTGAGCTCTTGACTGGCCTTCTTAAATATATACAGTGTATTGTACCTAGAAAAACTAGAAAATAAAGTTTTTTGCCAAAGCAATATTAAGGAAGTAAAAGATGTATGGTATACCCTCTAACCACTAAGAGAAGTGTGAATGAAAGTAGAATTGGAAAAGATAGAAAACCATAAAGGGATAGTAGTAAAGGCATTGTTGGATAGCAGAGCAACAGATCTATTCATAGACACAAAGTTTGTAAAAAAGAAAGGGTTTAAACTAGAAAAATTGAAAAAACCTCTACTAGTATAAAACATAGATAGTATAGTAAATATGGGGGGAGCAATCACATACTAGGTAGAGTGCAATATGTTTTTCAAGAAACATATAAAAAGGGTGAGAATAGATATATACAACTTGGGAAAAACAAAAGTGATACTGGGTATACTATGACTAGCTGCCCATAATCCAGAAATGGACTGGGAAAAGGGAGAAGTAAAGATGATGAGATGTCCACCTATCTATAGAAGAAAGAAGGAAAAAGAAAAGAATAAAGAGGTTAGAAAAATAGAAGAAAAGAAAATGGTGGAAGAACTAGTACTAAGAAAGTTTTGGAAGTGGAAAAAGGTATTTGGAAAAGTGAAGTCAGAAAGGATACCAGTGCAAAAGGCCTGGAATCATGCAATAGAGCTAAAGGAGAGTTTTATGCCTAAGAAAGAGAAGGTATATTTATTGTCAAGGGAAGAGTAAGAGGGGGTGCAAGCATTTGTAGAGGATCAACTGCAAAAAGGTTATATCTGACCATTGAAATTACCATAGACATTGCCAGTATATTTTGTAGCCAAAAAAGATAGCAAATGATGAATAGTACAGGATTATAGATATGTGAACTAGTGGACTGTCAAGAATGGATATCTATTACCACTGATTACTGATATTCTGGATAGAGTGGCAGTAAGAAGGTTTTTACAGAGCTAGACCTAAGGTGGAGGTATAACAATATTAGAATCAAAGAAGGAGATGAATAGAAGGTAGTATTCACAATGTACATCAGAGCCTATGAGCCAACTATAATGTACTTTGGGCTCATAAACTTTTCTATTACTGTCACAAACTTCATTCAGACCATAACTTCAGGAATACTTGACCGATTTCAACAATCTAAATGGCCACCAAAAGCCCTTAAGAAGACCTTTCAAATGGTACCAAAAACGTCTCAAAGAAATCAGTATTCACCAAGTTATTAGCAGATCAGTCAGTGATCACCAAGTTACTAGACACTAAATCGCTAATATCTCGGGAACTGCTTAACATCCCAAGGTGATAAGATCCCATAGAGATACAAGGTCCTCAATATTTGTATATGATACTGATCTTTATCCATAAATTATCATCTGTCCTTGAATAGAACAAAGGACTATCCTAAGATGGTTAGACTATCTCTATTTCAAGAACAATAGCACTCCTATATGTAGAACAATAGGTAGTAATCATGTAGTAGGCTGTTCTGGTGCATAGACTACCACAATCATGTATTTAAAAACTGTATGTCTGAGGATAAACCTCAAACTTAACAACATCTTTTGCTGCTTGTCTAATTTCGCTTTTTTAAACACTTTGATTATTAAATCAAGCAATCACAAATCAGTAGGTGGCCATTCGTGATAGCTACCTTCTAGACAATGATAAACAACCTGTTCCATAATATAATAAATCAAGAAAATATGGCCATCTTCATAAATGATATTATTGTAGCAACAGAAACAGAGAAAGGATATGATAAGGTAGTAGAGAAAGTGTTGAAGCGACTTGAAGAGAATGATCTCTTTGTAAAACCAGAGAAGTATTAGTGAAAGGTGAAGGAAGTGAAGTTTTTAGAAGTAGTAATAGGGCTGAAGGGGGTAGAAATACAGAAGGAGAAGATGGAAGGAGTTTTAAACTGGCCAATGCTAAGGAATATAAAAAAGGTGCAAAAGTTTCTAGGACTTGCCAACTACTACAGGTAATTCATTAAAGACTTTGCAAAGCTTGCAGCACCACTATATGTGTTAGTTAAAAAGAAAAAGAAGTGGAGATAGAGGAAAGAACAAGAAGAGGTGTTTGAAAAATTGAAAGAGGTATTCATAACAGAGCTAGTCTTGGCAATACTAGACCTGGACAAAGAAATACAAGTAGAAGTAGACATGTCAGACTATACAACAGAGAAAGTGTTGTCGACAAAGTATAAGGATGGGAAATGGAGACCAGTAGCCTTTATTTCTAAGTCGTTGAACACAATAGAATAAAACTATGTGATTCATAACAAAGAAATGTTGGTAGTAATTCAATGTCTAAAAGTGTGGAAACACTACCTAAAAAAGACAAAAATGGAGTTCGAGGTCTGGATAGACCATAAAAATCTCTAGTATTTTATGATGAGTCAAAAGTTGAATTGGAGACAAGCCTGGTAGGCCTTGTATTTGTTATACTTTAACTTCACCCTGAAGCATGTCCTGGGAAAAAGCATAGATAAAGCCAATGAACTTAGCTGAAGAGCAGACTGGTAGGAGAGAGTGGAGAACAATAATGAGAATAGAACATTGATCAGGTCAGAGTGGGTAAGAGGAGTAGAAATACTAGTAGAAGACAGGAGTCTAAGGGAGAAAATTAAAAAAGTGCAGGAAAGAGACAAGAAAGTAGTAAAAGTGGTAAAAGAGTTAAAAAGAGCAGAGATAAAAAGCCTTAGAGATAAAGAATAGTTGATAGAGGAAGGAGTAGTTATAAAGGAAGGACATATATATATACCAGAGGGAGAACTGAGAGGAGAGGTAGTACATCTATATTATGACATGCTAGTAGGAGAACATAGAGAAAGATAGAAAACAGCAGAGCTGGTTACAAGAAACTACTGGTAGCCAGAAGTAATGAGGGAAGTAGGGAGATATGTAGATGGGTGTAATGTCTGCTAGCAACATAAAAACAGGAGCAAGGTCCCAGAAGAAAAGTTAATACCAAATGCAATCCTGGAGAAACCGTAGAGCCATATCTTAGCAGACTTCATCACAAAGCTGCTCTTAGTTCAAGGATATAATGCAATTTTAGTGGTGTGTAATAGATTTAGCAAAATAGCATACTTTATAGTAGCTATAGAGAAAACATTAGTAGAGGGACTCATCAGGCTGTTTAGAGACCATATCTGGAAACTGCATGGGCTTCTGGAAAGTATCATATCAGACAGTGGAGTGCAGTTTGTAGTAGAAATGATGAGGGAGTTGAATGAGCTATTAGGAATCTGGACTAAGTTGTTAATGGTTTACTACTCCTAGATGGATGGACAGATGGAGAGGGTGAATCAGAAATTAGAGCAGTACCTGAGGGTCTTTATTGACTATAGACAAGAACAATGGCTAGACTGGTTGGAGATAGCTGAATTTGTATATAATAATAAGATATATTTGGCTATAAAAGTGTTACTATTCAAGGCTAATTATAGTCAAGATCCAAGGATGGGATTCAAGAGGAGAAGGAAGGGGAGGTATAAAGTGGTAGAAAAGTTTATAGAAAGAATACAAAAAATTCAGAAGAAAGCAAAAGCAGCCTTAAAAAAGGCTTAAAACAAAATGAAGAAGTTTGCAGACAGAAAACAAAGTAAAGGAGAGGAATATAAAGTAGGGGACTTAGTATTGCTAAGCACCAAAGATCTCAAGTGGCAGATGAAGGGAAAACAATTGGAAAAATTGATGGAATACTTTATGGAGTCTTATAGAATAAAAGGAATTGTTTCAAGCAACATGGTAGAATTAGAATTGTCTAGTTCTATTAGAATACACTCTATAGTTAACATAAGTCAAGTACACCTGTATAAGCCACAAGTGGAGAGGCAGAAGAAGATACCACCAAAACCAGTTATTATTGAAGGAAAGGAAGAATTTGAAGTAGAAAAAATACTAAACAAAAGGGTAGTATAAGAAAAGAAAAAGTTCCTAGTATAATAGAAAGGATATACAGCAGAAGAAGATATATAGAAAAGTAGGGAGAATCTGGAGAATGCAAAAGAGTTGGTAGAAAAGTTTGAGAAAGAGTATAGTAAAAAGACTGAAGAAGTACAATGATAAAAAGAAAAAGAGGATAAAAAGATATTCTCAAGAGAACTACCAGGGAAGTTTACAGTGAAAATACTATGGGGATAGTCTAACAAAGAGTATAAAAGACAAAGGGAAAAAAGATAAAAGAAAAACTAAAGACAATGGAAAAATTCTTCAGGACAAAAAAACTTGAAGAGAGGGCTGTGTTATGAGACAACCAAAAAGAAAACTGTTTCTCATGCATTCATCAACTTAATGGGAAACATCCAAGAATACAATACAGGAAAGATATAAATAGTGTGGGAAGGATTATGTAAGATATAGATAGTTTTTAGTAAAGGTTATGTGATTGTAAGAGATAGGCATATAGACTATCTAATATTTGTATAAGTACCTAGTGGAATCTAACAAGAAACTCTATTGAGTTTTTTCTAAATAACCACCTTGATTGAGCTCTAAGTTCTCATAGCTTCATACCAACACTTTGGGGTCTATGTATCCAAATTAGTAGCAATATTAGAAACAGGTTGACTTAAGTATTCAAGAGATTCCTTTATCCAATTTGATGGTTTAGAATCTTATCTTGTTCTGTAGATTGTAATAGGTAGTTTCTTATCCAAATTTGGCACTTTATTTTGTGTCTGCTCTTGAGTTGGTATTTCTACTGGTGATAGTACGTTATCATAATAAAGCTCTTGTATTGTCAATGGTCTTGGGACTATGCCCAGCTGAGGAGAACAAGTTTTTGTATTTTTAGATGCTGGTTCTATTGCTTTGTTTATTATCTGAGCTGGTTTCAAAGGAAAGAGGTTGTTTTCCTCTAAAAAGACTGTTGGTATTGGTTGTTTAGCCAGATGAGTTGTTTTTTCTTCAAATATCACATCTTTAGACCTAAAAACTGCTCTAGTACTTCTATCAAGCTAGCCAAGTAGAGTAACTTATGCCAATCTTGGACTAAGTTTAGATAGTTCTAAGTCTAGAGGAATATATGCATAAGCTGTTGTTCTAAAAGGTCAAAGGTAAAAAATATCCTATTTGTGACCATTTCAAAGTTCAGCTAAAATCAATCCTAGGCATCTTACTAAAGGAATAAAATTTTGAACATAAACCACTGTGTTCACTGTATCTGCCCAATACTTAAGTGGTAGACCTAATTTGGCCAGAACTGATCAGATACTATCAAGAAGAAGACATATATTCTTTTCTGCTATACTATTCTGTTGGTGTGTATATAGTATTGTAAACTCAAATTTGATTCCATGAGCCTTTCCATATATTTCCCACATATTGTTCAATCATTTCTTTTCCATGTCTAGATATACATTTCATAGCTTCTTTCTAGAATAACATTTGGTCTCTACATAGTAATTCTTGAAGACTTTCAAGATAGCCTCCACAGATTTTGAGCTTATAAATGCAACCTGGCAATATAAAGAATATCTATCCATGATTAGCATGAAGTATAATACCCCTTCTGCTAACTGTACTAGAGCTGGACCTCATATGTCAACATGTATTCTTTCAAGTAAGTCTTTCTTTCTGATCCTATTATTGTTATAAAAGTAGGCTGTATATTTACCAAAGATACAGTCCTTACATAGACTATCTATTTCAAGATCTTCCTAGATGTTCAAACCATCAACAAGCTCTTTTGAAGCCATTGTCCAAATAGTATCTACATTGGTGTGTATAAGGTATTAGTACCAGATATCAAAACTGACCACTTTATGCTTTGAATATGTTGCAAAAGCAGTTGTGTTAGGTCCATGTACATTGACTGTATATAACCTACCAAAATACACTCCTACTATGATATTCTTTCCCTCAGGTAACTTTGTCAAAAGCTTGCCTCTACCACTCTTAAAATATGCTCCCTTATCTTCTAGCTTTGACAAGGAGATTAGATTTGATCTTATTTCTGAAGTTTGTAATATGTTTTTGAATTTTACTTTCCTCTTTATACTCTTAATATTAGTGATTATCTCAATATTCCCCTTTTCTACAATAGGAAAAATCACTCCTTTGTTGGCTAATAACCTAGTTGATGGCTGTTCCAGTGGTTTGTATATCATAAAGAGGGACTTATCTACAAAACAGTGATCACTAGCATCTAAATCAATTAAAGTGAGTCTGTCTGATAAATAATCTATATTTGTATGCTAAACAATAACATCTTCACCAGTCTATTATTTCCTTATACATACTTCTGGCAATCTACACACATAATTCTTTGTTTTATCATTACTGGTAGTTGGAGTGTTGTTAGAAATATAAGTGGTGTGAGGAAGTAAGGAAGTTGGTACCTTATGATTCTGGCTGATAGAGGTTATATATGTAAAGACTGGTTGCTTATTATCATCAGGGGTATTTGCTATATTTGCAGATAATGTTGATGAACAGAACCCTCCTTTGTGGGTATTTAGTGTAGTTCTCTTTGTACTACTATGCTTCCCAAAACCAGAAGGGAATTGCTCTTCCTTTTCACTACCTGGCCAATAGCAGGTTTTGATTATGTAGCCTCAATGGTTGCAGTTGGGGTTTATACAAAGAAGTTGGTTTTGGTCTCTTCAAGGAGGTCTGGAGACTTGGAGCACAGTGACTAGGTTAAAAGGTTTGTTTTGAGTAAGAAGATAGTCTTAGCTAAAGTTCTGTTCTTTAGACAGACAGTAATGATAGAAGTCCATGAAGGGAGATAAGGAGGTCATCAGAATAGATTTAAAGTCATTATTGTCAATTGTTGACTCTAGTGTATTTGCTTTAGCCCATTTATTTCTCATAATAGTAATGAACATAAGAAAATCTTCAGTTTTAGAATATTTGGAGTTCTTTAAGTCTTGCTCTATAGTCAATCTAGCTATCTCAGTGGCTACCTTGTATCTCTCAATATAGGATGCCCATGTATCAGCAGTAGATCCTTTTGTCTTTATCCCTAGGCCTACAGAATTCTTGGTATTGTATAATACAAGACCTCTAACCCAATTGTCTTGAGTGTTTTACTTTTCCTCTAATAGGGTAAGCAATTGCCATTTGGTTTCAATATCACTTGGAGCTGATGTAATTGCTGTAAAAGTAGATGTTGCAGTTTCTGATAAAATAGATTTAGTATCTATAGTAGTAGGTTTGGTCGATATACTAAGAGTTGTTTTAGCAGGGATAGGTTGTTTTATTATGCCAATCAAGTAACCAAAAGCTTCTCTTATATGGGTAGCAATAGTAACATTTTTGCTCTAGGTTATTCAATTTGTTCTATCAAATTTCTTATTGTCTAGGAAAAGAGATAGTAAACTTTCTCTAGTAAACAACATATTTGATCAATATAAGTATAGTCTGGATGTGTTTTCTAATGTAAGATCTTTAGAGTGCAAGACCCATAATCTATAGTAAATTAATATATACTAGACATAGATATAAGTATATGTTAATAAAGATAATTGCTTGTATTCATCTCAAATATTACTGCAAGATAGACAAATAAGGTAGTACTACATACTGGAGAAATATATATATAGATAAAAGAAAAGAGTATCTGTGCAGGTACAAGATACCTATATTAGAAATGGAATGGAAAAGATAAGTAATTAGTCAAACTAGTATGACTGGTGTGGCACTCTCTATTGATAGTAGAATCAGAAACTGTATTAGAGAAAAGAACTAGTACTGGAGTTCTCAAAATTTCAGGTGGGCTTTTAGCAGGTTTGGGGCTATCTTAAAACTTGCTAATAAGTACTTTCTCCTTTGACAAAGAATTAATTATAAACTAGATGAGGCTTTTGTAAGGATAACTTCAGTACTCAAAGTGACATAAAAACTAAAGTATACATTATGCTACATAGTACTTTATATATAAGAACTAGTAGCTGTCAGTGTCCATAGAGAATGTAGAATAATACCTAAATTACTAGATGATTAATGGTACTAATAAGAATAATAAGAGATATATTTAAAAAGACTTAGCACCAAAGATAGCATTGTTGTAAGTTTGCTAATCTAATACTTTCCCTTAAACTACAGCAAGGCCAAGTCCACAAGCAAAATATTTGACTTTTGGCAAGAAAAGAGCTTTTGTGAATAAACCAGCAATCATGTCTTTAGTAGATATAAGGGTGACTGGAGTAAACTCCAGAAGAAACCTCAATATATAAATAAGCTCTGGAATATATTATAGCTTACCTCTAGAAGAAATCTCAAAGAATAGAATAAGGCTTCTGGAGAGTGATCTATACTATATATAATACTTCCTTAGTTACAGATTTTTGGCTGTCAAAAATAGGAGTTTAGAAGTAGGTAACTAATTAAACCTGAAGTAATGCTTATTTAATTAGTTGTCACAGTTACTCTGGCTCATTGCTACAGGTACATTAGAAGTGGAGTTTGGTGCAGTTCTCTTACAGTAGAGCAGTAAATGAGCTAAATTTTGTTTTTTTTAATGATCCAACAAATAAAATAATAGTGAATGTTGTGAGAATCAAAATTATGATAAAAACAAAACTGGAATGTCGTAATGCTGGGTCATAAAAACTTGTATTAAAGTGTAGAATAAAAAGTTCAGTACACACTGGTGAACCTACTAAAGTCTTCTCCAAACTGTACAAGATAGTTACCCATCATACAGCTCTCCAACTTGAACATATATTAACTATGGTTCGGTATTTATTGTAAACTTTCAGTTTCAAAATTATTATGGTCTTTTAATATTACCATTACCCCGTTTTTATTAGACAATTTATGTAGCTAGAGATAAAAGACTAATTAGGTTTATCATCATAGTTGAGTGCACAGTTAGGCCAATTAAGTAGTCTATTTTACTCTGTGGTGTATTTCTATTTTGTGAGTTTGTACTACATATAATACATGAAACTCCATATAATTTAACTGTTCTGATTATTATTCATTTTAGGAAATTTAAAAGGTTGATGTACCTATTTTGTTTGTTTTATTTAAACAAAGGTTTACTTTAAGGTAGCTTTGAAGTCTTTTTTTTAGAAGAGCAAGGGTTTTTGTCTCGTAAATTTATGTATGGAATTCTGATTTTTATCTTCAAGTTATCTTTCATATTTGATTGAGATACTAATATACTTTGTATATGTATGATACTGATGATCTTTTGCAAGTGCAATAGCAGATTTATTGTCTAAAAAGAGTATTGTTGGAAGTAGGATAAATTTAAAGACCTGTAAGATAAGCAAATAAAGCCAAATAGCTTCTTTAGCTACATGTATTGCACTTACATACTTGGATTCTATGGTGGACAGTGTTATCACCTCTTGACATTTTGCACTCCAGGAAACAATACTACCATTAATAATAAAAGTATATCCTAATATAGCATGGTGATCCTCTACTATGTTACTATTTGCATCTGCAAATCTAGCCAGTTCCTCTCTAGTACTACTATAAGTCAACTAGAGGTCTTGGATGCCCTTAAGATAATGAAAAACCCTTTTGACAACTTTCTAGTGTACTTTTCTAGGATTCTTTGAAAATTTTGAGAGTACTTATACCAAGTAGACAATATCCAGGCATATTCCAAGAGTAGCATATATGAGTATACCAATTGCTTCTTAATAGAGGATATTGGTTATACAAGCAATATCAACCATTGACTTGGGGAACTGATCAGAGGTAAGTCAAAGTGTGGGGTCTATTGATGTATTGACTGGTTTTGTATTCTCAAGTCCAAAATAGTGGAGTGAAGCACTAATGTATGATTGTTGGGACAGCATTAGCTTATCAGCTTTGTAATCTCTTTTTAATTCTATACCCAGCAGCCAGTAGATCTCTCCTAAGTCTATGATTTTCACAAACTCCTTTACACCAGCCTTTACTTAGTCCACTAGTCCAATCAAGATTGCTGCAATTATGTAGTCATCAACATAAACAAGGATAATAGTGAGTCTATAACTTTTCACCTTATAAAACACACTCTGGTCAATATCACAATGTGTAAAACCAAGTTTATTTATCAAGATCTTATATAACCACTGATACTATTGTCTTCCAGATTGTTTTAGGCTATATAGCATTTTTTTCAGGTAGTAGACTTGGAGAGGATGAGTAGAGTCAATAAAACTAGGGGATTATCATATGTAAATATACTCACTGTCAGTGAGTTTTCTATTGAGAAATGTTTCTCTAATATCAATTTGATAGATTTCTATATTATGAGTAGCTACAATGGCAAGAACAGCATAGATTGATATGAATTTAGCAACAGAAGCAAAAGTATTAAAGTAATCAACATCTGGCACTTGAGAAAATCTCTGGGCAACTAAATACATCTTATAGCATACAATATTGCCTACTGCATCCTTCTTAGCCTTGAATACCCATTTTGACCCTATGGTATTGGCTTTAGATAGTAGGTCAATGAGCTTCTATATGCTAGTATTGTTTAATATAGTAAGTTTCCCCTTTATTGCTTTCTTCTACAGCTCTTAGTTTGTTTATCTCATAGCTTCTTTTAGGTTACTTGGCTCTAGTGCCTTTATCTCCTTAATCTCTACTGCAAAAACATAAACTTCTGCCTAGTCCAAATCTTTAGCTAGTATAATAGCTTTTCCTTTGAGAATTTATAGACTTTGAGACTTAGGTTCAGAATATATTTAGGTCTTCCAATAGGTACAACAGATGCTTTTGGTAAGTCATTAGCCTTGCAGTCATAGATAGTATTGTTAGGCTTCTCATTTACAATGGTAGGATCAGGGACTATATTAGAGAAAGAAGCTGGTATGGAAGAAATAGAATTTGGAGCTTTCAAAATTTTGGATGGACTTTCAGTAGGTTTGGGGCTACTCTGAGACTTGCCAGTAGATATCTTCTCCTTCTTGAGTCCAGAGTAACCATTGTTAACAAAATAGAAGTTGTGTTCAGCTTTGATAGCACTTGTATTAGAGAAGTAAAGAGCCATTGCTCTTACTATTATATCCAATCCAATATTCTTGTTTTGTATGTCTACCTAGCTTGTTACTATTTGTCTGATGTACCAACATCTTATTTTTCCATTTCCTTAATGCTCTCAAGCCTGATTTCTTTCTATACACTAACTCAAAAGGTATCATCTCTTCTATTGCCTTGGAGCTTATCCAATTCATCAGCCAGACAATATAGAACACTACATGTGTCCATAATAACTTTGGAAGATGGCTAGCATAGAGCAGTGCATGAATACATTCAACAATGGTGTGGTTTTGATATTCTGCAATGTTGTTCATTATGTTAAGGGATATCATGAATAGTAAGTTTCTGCTTTGTTCTTCAAGACTTGAGATATGACTGAAACTCTGTAGACATATATTTCCTTCTTCTATTTGAATGAAGGATTTTGATTTGTATATTGTGTTGGGTTTTGCACATTACATTAAAGGCTTTGTAGAACATCAGAACTTCTGATTTATTGACAGAGAAAATCAACATGAGTCCACTATAAGTAGTCATTGATAAATGTCATATAATAGCACTATCTTTTTTTAGTTTCAGATTGAGCAGGTCTCCATATATCAGAGTGTATTTTTTCACAAAATACTTTTGCTCTTTCACTCTCCTGGACTTTAGAAATTGGCATCCAAGTCATCTTGCCATAGGTACAAGACTTACAGAAGAGATCAATCTCTCTGCTTTTTTCCAACTCTAGACTAGTAACTAGACCATCACAAACAAGCTTTTGAGCAGCACTATGTGCAGTATGGTCCAGCTATTGGTATAACAAAGCCAAGATAAGTGATTCACTAACTATATTTACCTTTCCTACCTCTTTAACTAGCTTGTATAGACCTTTTCCATTCCAGGAAACCTCAGCAATGTAAGAACTACTGGCATTATAGATAATACACTTTCCATTTGCAAATAGAGTTGAAAAACCAGCATTATTGAGCTGTCCAATCAAGACAAGTATATATCCAGCCTCAGGATAGTAGAGAACTTTGCTAAAATGGAGTTTAGAAGAGGTTGTACTATTGAATAAGTCCAAAACAAGTTCTTCTCTCCCAACTACACTGAAACCTTGTTTGTTTGTAGCTCACAGGATCTTAGATACAATAGACTGGAAACTGGAGAAGTTGTTCTAGTAGAAAGTAATGTAAGTGGTGGTACCTAAGTCAAAAATCTCAGTTTGGATGGTCATAAGTTCAATATTGCTGACAATTTTTTTGATAGCAAGTTCTTTAATATCTAACCAATTCTCTACCTCTTTTTCAAACTCCTCCTCAGATCAAGACTTGTCTGAAATCCCCTCACACTCAGATACATTTATACTTTTCTCATTATCTAAAGTCTTTTCTATCTATGAAAGCATAATTATTATCTTCCTCAATGGTATTTGTACTGTTGCCCAACAGTTTAACATTGCTACTATTGCTACTTTTCTTATTCTTTTTGTTTCTATTAGGACAATTCTTTTTGAAATGGTTACCACTATAAATCTAGTACAGTCTCTTTTTTCTATTCTTTCTCTTGTCTTTCTACTTTTTTTTTTTTTTTTTTTCTTTTTCTTTTTAAATACTAATTTTTTTTTATTTTTTTTTTTTAATTTTTTTTTTTTATTTTTTTTTTTTTTTTTTTTTTTTTTTTTTTTTTTTTTTTCTTTTTTTTTTTTTTTTTTTTTTTCTTCTCTTGCATTTCAAATACTAATATATTGTTAATATTATATTACAAGCTATTTCTTCCACTTGGATGAGTATAGTCCCATTTGTTACAAATAAAGATAATTAGGAGTTTAGGTTTGATATCATGGCCAGTAAGACAAGCAGCAGTAAGTTGATTTGAGATAAAAGTGACCAACCAGTGAGATAAGGATTGGATGATAGAGTTCCAGTAGTTATCATCATTTATATTAACACCAACAGCTGATAGCTCAGCTTTTTTCATGTGAAGATCATTCAAGAAAACTTGAATATTTCTCTTTTCTAGATAGCAAATACTCATAAATTTATGGTATAAACAAGCTTGTGAGAAGACACTTGTCATAATTTGGCAAAACAACTAAGTTATTATTTATATTTCTTTTCTCTTTTCATTTGGACTTACTATATAAAAAGGAGTATGAAAAAGTATTACATGACAAATGTTACATATCATAGTCATATGTCAGGATGTCACAGGATCATATCACATGATAAGTGTAGGAAAGTAGTGCATAGACTATATAGTAGTTGTTTAAGTAGTGTACAGAATCTAATAGAGACTCCATTGAGTTCTCCTTGTCAATTCAGACTTGAAGTGTGATTAAGTCATCTTAGACTAAGTTGCTATAACACTCTTGTAAGTATAGTCCTTTGTAATGGCATCCCACATCAACTTGACTAATAGGTGAGAAGAGATAACAATGAATATAGAGTCTGGAAGATGTTTGTAAGAATAATGTCTGACAGAAGGCTAGAGATTACACTAGAAGCTAGGTAAGGGTCCTGGAAGCTAGAGTAATATTTGAGTAAGGGTAGATTTATCAGTACAGGCTCCTATATATACTACAAGAGATAGTCTATATACAGTTATGTGAGTCAATAGCTTTCTAGGTAGAAATAAGAGCAGGAGTAGTCAGAGCAGATATAGTAGAGATGGTAGTAGCAGCAGTAGTAGATGCAGAGATAGCTGTAGATAAACACTGTATAGGAGGAGACAATACTGGACAAGCTAAGCTACCATCAAAATGCCCCCACAGCTCTTTTTCTTGGATTACAGTCTGAAAATGGAGTGCAAAAATGGCCCAGTTTATTCCAGACATATTTAATTTGGGCACAGAGGTGAGTAGTATATCATTTGCAGTATTAGATATGTTTTGTTCTGATATTTAAGTTTCTTTCAGTAATGCAGTGGGGTAGTGTTACACCATAAATAAATTTTGTGTAAAAAGTAACATTTGATACACTTTATAACAATGAATTTGTAAGAAGAATTTGTTCTAGAACCCATTATACATATATCCCTAGGCAAGAGTAGGGTCAATGACCAGTCTAGAGCAATACTTAAGGTGGACAAAACTCACTACTAAGACTTAAGAGGCAAGAACAGTAAGCTGGCACCAGGTTGAAAAGACATTTTGGATAGAACAGTGATCTAAAACCACTTGTAGATGACTATAGTTCAATATAGCAATAAAGTCTCTAATTTATACTGGAAGGTCAGAAAGGACAGACTTAAAACTAGAGATAGTGCTTACAAATGAGCATTGATCTCATTAGTACCACTTTATTTTCAGATAGGATATATAGGTTGCCACTTGGAAGGGTACAGTATTTCAAATAGATATTACTAGATATTTAATAGATAATTGGGATGCTGACTAAGGCTAGAAAGAGATAGGATGAATAAACTAGAAAAGAGGGAAAAGGTTCTGGAAGAAATACATCTTGAGTATGCATCATCTTTGATAGGAAGGCTCTAGAAGAGAGATGTGTTATCTTAGGGATTAGAGGACTTAGCATAAGAAGGAAATTAAGATAGTACCAAAAGTAGTAATAATTTCCTTTATCATTTTATTTCATTAAGTCTCTATAATTTGTAATATTTAATATATAGTTCTAGGAGCAGATAGAATAGCAACAAGGACTTATCTTAGTATATGTCTCTATTTCTACTATCTCTGGAATTGTTTAATATAGTATATCTTGAGTAACAGCTTTTGGAACCAGTATAGTATTAGGATCAGAACACAAAATATACCAAGATTTGATCTAGAACCAAGTTGCAGACTCAACTTGGGCAGGCTTTGGAAAGGACAGTAAGCTGGGAAAACTTGGCTAGGTACACACTTGGATTGCATCATACCTATAAGGTTTGGTGTTGGGGGTATAGACAAGAGGGTAACTGAGTGTAGAGGGTCCAGGAGAATTGACTAATTGTATTTTCCAGAGGAACTTTTGTTATGGTGTATAAAGGTCAATATCTTAGGGAGAATATGCAATATGGATCTAAAATGACCTTATGTTTGTTTAACACCAAATAACAATAAAACTTACATAAAGCTGTATATAATTTCTGATACCCTTCTTTAATCCTCCACTTTTGTTTTATCTCCTTAAACCTTTAGCATACAATTAGAAGCTGGTACCATACCTTATTTTCTATTCCAGTAAGCAATTCTCTTTTGTACCCTTTTAACAGTACCCAGAGAAACCAGGTCCTAATTCCTGTTACTGCCCATCTGTAAGGGCAATGTCAGATAGAAGGCTGGAGGTCATACCAGAAAACTAGATAAGGGTTCTGGAAGCTAGAGTGATATTTGAGTAAGGGTAGATCTACCAATACAGACTCCTATATATACTACAAGAGACAGTCTGTGCACAGTTATGTAAGCTATAGTCCAATAATAGTACTTCCTAATTAGAGTAACTAAAATAATTGCAATAGTATATAGACAGAGAAATAAAGAAGTAGATAGATATATGTCATAAAATAAGATCTACTAGATAGATTACAAATCAGATACTTAGCTAAGCCTTATCCTAAGGTAACTGTTGTCCTCTTATATCACTCTACTCTGCTTCCATATAGATTAATTAACCAATCATTCTTACTAGTTGTAATATATATACTAGAAGGCTACAAGAACATAGTCTTAGAGAAGAAGTACTGTCATAGTTGTGATCCTGACTGGTTAGCATACCTAAGAGCTTGTCACAGCTTGTCCTACCATAATTGTAGTTGTTTATTTTAAAAGCTCTCTGACAAATACTTAAATAGTTAGATTAACAGTATCACAAACTTCATTCAGACCATAACTCCAGGAATACTTGATCGATTTTGATGATCTAAATGGCCACCAAAAGCCCTTAAGAAGACCTTTCAAACAGTACCAAAAACATCTCAAAGCAATCAGTATTCACCTAGTTATCAGCAGATCAGTCAGTGATCACCAAGTCACCCAACACTAAATCACCGATATCTCAGGAACTGCTTAATGTAATTGTTTGCTTCAATGACCATTGTGAAGCTCTCTTCAATATGCTTACAATAGGTAGTGATCATGTGGTAGGCTATTCTGGTGCACAGACCACTACAATTATGTATTTAAGAACTGTATGTTTGAGGATAAACCTCAGACTTAACAACATCTTTTGCTGCTTGTTTAACTTTGCTTTTTTGAACACTTTGATTATCAAATCAAGCAATCACAAATCAGTAAGTGGCCATTTGTGATAAACAGTAGTACCTTAGTTTGTTCTCATCTAGCTATCTTAGAATCCATCTATCTTATCCTTTGCTCTGTGGAAGAGCAGGTTAGCTTTATCAATTGGTAGAGGAACAGTTACTCTCAGAATTTGCCCTTTGGTGCAAGAACCCAGTCTAGGGCTTTAACAAGTACAAACCATAGACTGATAAGCTTATATCATCTCATTATCATCCATAGTTAATCTAGCACCAATTTCCAACAACTACTGAGCATATTGATTATCAGCTTTAGAGTGGCCCAAGTACATATTATGTTTGAGATGTAAGAACTTGATATATCTCCATAGATTTCCTTTGCAAAGAGATGCTGCTACCACTTGTTGATGTGTCCCTTCAGGTACCACAGGCAAAGTTTAATAAAAATCCTCTCCAAATACCACTGTGATTCTACCAAATGGATGATTATTCTAGATAATATATCAATTCAACAGCTATTAAGTGCAAGTGATCATTTACTTCAAGCAAGTGTCAGTGACTGACTCAAGAACCTTAAGTTAGGGTTTAACTCAAGGTAGTTTTTTAGGGTTAGAAGAGAACTCAATGGAGTTCTTGTTCAATTACAGCCTACTATATATACAAGTATACTATTTGTTCTCATTTAAACTACAAGTTGTCCATTGGCTATTGGTTCAACTCCAGTCCATGTCTGTTCTATTTATAGCTTCTTGTTATAGTTGAGGTGACTTATGACAAAAGGTGTCTAACACATGTCATGTATTGAACATAGGTATTAGATGTTGCTGTCTCAAAAGATAAAGAAGGATAGTGAATATTAATGATATTAGTGTGAGGTATTAGGTATAATACAGGTCCCTCAACAGCCATTGTGGCCAGAAGGGAGGAGATGGTGGTGGTTAAAGAAAGAGAAGGGGATGGGCTCTAGGGAATTGATTCTAGTATAACATATATTAATTTCAGAGTTTTAGAATTTATATCTTTAGTGATATTAGATGATTAATTCAAAAACACTAAAGTTTTGGAAGC